>Ga0335071_10001107_pt1 | contig 29035 bp, 24 predicted proteins | sample Lox_Sample_15_FD_206724 | JGI IMG/M metagenome (GOLD analysis project Ga0335071, IMG submission 206724) | Soil microbial communities from Loxahatchee National Wildlife Refuge, Florida, United States - Lox_Sample_1.5 | ecosystem: Environmental > Terrestrial > Soil > Wetlands | place: USA...
GGCGGCAGAACGGATAGGCCGTGCGCATCAGCTCCGCATCGAGCGCCACCTCTGCCGACATCTCGCCGTCATATTCGAAATCGATGCCTGGGTGCCCGGACGCCTTCATGCGGTCGAGCTCCACGACCGCCTCGCGCACGGGCAGGGCCTGAGTTGCGGGGTTGCCGAAGGTCGAGAAGGACAGCATCGCCACGCGCGGCTCGTAGCCCATGCGGCGCGCCAGGCCGGCGACCGCGATGCCGGTCTCGGCCATGTCGCGCGGGGTCGGCAGCTCGGTCACGGTCGTGTCGGCCACGAAGACGGCGCGGCCGCGCACGATCAGGATCGACACGCCGATGAGGCGCTGGCCGGGTGCCGGGTCGATCGCCTTGCGCACGTCATCGAGGGCCACGTGGTAGCTGCGCGTCACCCCGGTCACCATCGCATCGGCGTCGCCGCAGGCGACCATCGCGGCGGCGAACACGTTGCGGTCCTGGTTGATCATGCGCTGGCAGTCGCGCCACAGAAACCCCTGGCGCTGGAGCCGTCCGTAGAGGAAATCGGCGTACCGCCGATTATGGGTCGACAGGCGCGCGTTGTGGATCTCGAGCCCTTCGGCGCGCCCGATCCCGGTGGCCGCGATCATATTGTGGATGCGCTCCTCGCGGCCGATCAGCACGGGCGTGCCGTACCCGCTCTCGCGGAACAGCACGGCGGCGCGCACCACCTTCTCTTCCTCGCCTTCGGCGAACACGACCCGGCGCGGGTTGGCGCGCACCTTCTCGAGGATGAGCGCCAGGATGGCAGCGATCGGATCGCGCCGCGTCATGAGCTTGCGGCCGTACGCCCCCATGTCGGTGATCTTGCTGCGCGCGACCCCCGACTCCATGGCTGCCTTGGCGACCGCTGCCGGTACCACCGAGATCAGCCGCGGGTCGAAGGGGGCCGGGATGATGTACTCGGGACCATAGCGCAGGCGCTTGCCGGCATAGGCCGCGTCCATCTCATCGGGCACGTCCTCGCGCGCCAGTGCCGCCAGCGCCTGGGCGGCGGCGATCTTCATCTCGTCGTTGATCGTGCTTGCGCGCACGTCGAGGGCGCCGCGGAAGATGTACGGAAACCCGAGGACGTTGTTCACCTGGTTCGGATAGTCGGAGCGGCCGGTCGCGATGATCGCGTCCGAGCGCACCTCGCGCACCTCTTCGGGCGTGATCTCCGGATCGGGATTGGCCATGGCGAAGATGATCGGCTTGTCCGCCATGCTCTTGACCATCGGCTTGGTGACCGCGCCTTTGGCCGAGAGGCCGAACAAGACGTCCGCACCCTCGAGCGCCTGGGCGAGCGTGCGCGCCTTGGTCGGTGCCGCGTGCGCCGATTTCCACTGGTTCATGGATTCGGTGCGGCCCTGGTAGATGACGCCCTTGGTATCGCATAGGATCACCTGGTCGCCGGGCAGGCCCATGCGCTTCAGGAGCTCCACGCAGGCGATCGAGGCGGCCCCGGCGCCGTTCACGACCATCTTGATCTTCTTGATGTCGCGGCCGGTGAGCTGGAGCGCGTTGATGAGCCCGGCGGTGGCGACGATGGACGTCCCGTGCTGGTCGTCGTGGAACACGGGGATGTCGAGCAGCTCGCGCAGGCGCTGCTCGATGATGAAGCACTCGGGTGCCTTGATGTCCTCGAGGTTGATGCCGCCGAACGCCTTGCCGATGTAGCGCACGCAGTTGACGAACGCGTCGACGTCCTTGGTGTCGACCTCGATGTCGAACGCGTCGACGTCGGCGAAGCGCTTGAAAAGGCAACACTTGCCTTCCATTACCGGCTTCGCGGCGAGAGCTCCGATATCGCCCAGACCCAGCACGGCCGTGCCGTTCGAGATCACCGCCACCACGTTGCCCTTCGCCGTGTAGTCATAGGCGAGCTCGGGGTTCTTCGCGATGTGCAGGCACGGCCAGGCGACACCGGGCGAATAGGCCAGGGTCAGATCGCGCTGCGTCGTGAGCGGCTTGGTCGGCGCCAGCGCGATCTTTCCGGGCTGGCCGCGCGAATGAAAATTGAGGGCGTCTTCTTCGAGCTTCTGGGCGATGTCGTTGGCCATAAGGTGTTGGGTCCCCTAGGTGTTTCCCCGGCGGCAGGGTTTCGTGCCCGGCTCTCGTTGCGGGTAATGGTAGGCCGCGGGCAAACGCCCGTCAAAGCGGGGCGGCGGCCGCGCGCGGGCCCGCCTTGCATCCCGGGCGGACATGCTATCGTGGCCGTTCTCGTCCGACTCGCCCCCCACACTTATGAACGACACCTCGATCTCAGAACCGGCGGCTCCGGCGGCGTCCGATCTCGCGGCGGCGACCCCGATGCTGGCGCAGTATCTCGAGATCCGTCGCGCCTATCCCGACTGTCTTCTCTTCTACCGGATGGGCGACTTCTACGAACTGTTCTTCGAGGACGCGATCACCGCCGCGCGCGCGCTGAGCCTCACCTTGACCCGCCGGGGCAAGCACAACGGCGAGGACATCCCGCTGTGCGGCGTCCCGGTCCATGCGGCGGAGACCTACCTCGCGCGGCTTATCCGCCTCGGCTACCGCGTCGCGGTCTGCGAGCAGACCGAAGATCCTGCGGCCGCCAAGAAGCGGGGCGCCAAGGCCGTCGTGAAGCGGGAGGTCGTGCGCCTGATCACGCCGGGCACGCTGACCGAAGACTCGCTGCTCGATGCGAAGCGGCACAATTATCTGGCGGCTCTCGCCGAGACCGGCGGGTCGGGGGGCGCCATGGGCTTCGCCTGGCTCGACCTGTCCACCGGCGAGTTCTGGCTGCAACCGGTCGATCCGCAGCGCCTTGGCTCGTTGCTGGCGCGCGTCTCGCCCGGCGAGGTCCTGGTCTCGGACCGCTTCACCGCGCGGCCGGAGTTCTTCGAGACATTCCAGCCTTGGAAGGCGGCGCTGACACCGCTGCCTCCCTCGCGCTTCGACAGCGAGAACGGCCGCAGGCGGCTGGAAGCGCTGTACGGCGTGAAGGCGCTGGACGCCTTCGGCGCCTTCGGGCGCGCCGAGCTCGCGGCGGGCGGGGCGCTCGTCGACTATGTCGAGCTCACGCAGAAGGGCCGCGTCCCCAGTCTTTCGACGCCCATTCGCATCGCCGATGCGAGCGTGATGGAAATCGACCCGGCCACGCGGCGCAATCTCGAACTGGCGGAAAGCCTGGCCGGCGAGAGGACGGGGTCGCTTCTTCAGTGCATCGACCGCACCTTGACCGGCGCCGGCGCGCGCATGCTGGCGGCCCGGCTGGCCGCACCCCTGACCGACCCTGCCGCGATCGACCGCCGTCTCGACATGGTCGCGTGGTTCGTCGCCGACGCGCGGCGGCGCGAGACGGTGCGCACGGCACTCAAGGGGGTGGGCGACATCGAGCGAGCGTTGTCGCGGCTCGGGCTCGGCCGCGGCGGCCCGCGCGATCTCGCCGGCCTCCGCGATGCGCTCGGCCGTATCCCAGACCTCAAGCGCGCCATCGGTGACGGCGGGCTCTCCGGCATACCTGCGGGGCTCGCCGAGGCGGTGACCGAGCTCGGCGAGCACGGGGTGCTCGTGGAGCGGCTGACGCGCGCGCTGGGTGCCGATCTGCCGCTCATGGCGCGTGACGGCGGTTTCATCGCCGCGGGCTATACGGCGGAGCTCGACGAGCTCAGGACCCTGCGCGATGCGAGCCGTAAGCTGATTGCCGAGCTGCAGGGCCGCTACGCCGCCGACACGAAGATTCCGAGCCTCAAGATCCGCCACAACAACGTGCTCGGCTATTTCATCGAGGTGACGCAAACCCACGCCGACAAGATCACGGCCGGGGCGGGCAGCCGCTTCATCCACCGCCAGACGCTGGCGGGCGCCATGCGGTTCACGACCGTCGAGCTCGGCGAGCTGGAGACGAAGATCACCAGCGCCGCGGACAAGGCCTTGGCCCTCGAGTTGGTCCTGTTCGAGGACTTGGTGAAAGAAGTATCGGCGCGCGCCGCCGCGATCGCGGGTGCCGCGCGGGCGATCGCAGCCCTCGACGTCGCGGCCGCCCTGGCGGAGCTCGCGGTCGAACGGCGCTACTGCCGGCCGGTCGTTGATCAGAGCCTCGAATTCGTCATCACCGGCGGGCGACATCCCGTGGTCGAGTCGGCGCTCGCGGAGGCAGGAGGGACCGCGTTCATCGCCAACGACTGCGCGCTTGCAGCGTCCGACAAGCGAATCTGGCTCCTGACCGGGCCGAACATGGCCGGCAAGTCGACCTTCCTCCGCCAGAACGCGCTGATCGCGGTACTAGCACAGCTCGGAAGCTACGTGCCGGCCGACGCGGCACGGATCGGCGTCGTCGACCGGCTGTTCAGTCGCGTGGGTGCGGCCGACGATCTTGCCCGCGGCCGCTCGACCTTCATGGTCGAGATGGTCGAGACGGCGACGATCCTTAACCGCGCCACCGAGCGCTCGCTCGTGATCCTGGATGAGATCGGGCGCGGGACCGCGACCTTCGACGGTCTGTCGATCGCCTGGGCCACCGTCGAGCACCTGCACGAAGCCAATCGCTGCCGGGCGTTGTTCGCGACCCACTATCACGAGCTCACGGCCCTCGCGGCACGTCTAGCCGGGCTCGCCTGCTGGACGATGCGGGTGAAGGAGTGGCAGGACGAGGTCGTGTTCCTCCACGAGGTCGCCCCGGGGGCGGCCGACCGGTCGTACGGCATTCATGTGGCGCGGCTGGCGGGCCTGCCTGCGGCGGTCATCGCGCGGGCCGAGGAGGTATTGCGCAAACTGGAGGCGGGCGAGCAGGCGAACGCCGCCACGAAACTGGCCGATGACCTGCCGCTGTTCAGCGCTGCACGGCCCAAGTCCGGCGGCGCGCCGGGGGCGACGGCGCCCTCCGCGATCGAGACGGCGCTGCGCGAGGTCAATCCCGACGAGTTGACGCCGAAAGCGGCTCTTGAGGCGCTGTACCGGCTGCGGGGACTGCTTGCCCGAAAGTAAGGCGCCCGTGGCGCGCGGCACCTTTGCGCGCAGCCGGGCGGTGCTGTTCGTCCTGGGCCTGGTTCCTCTGATCGGCTTTGCGATCGATTATCGGGCCGCCACCCTGGCGCGGCCGTGGGCGGCGTTGACCGATCTCAGCGGCGACTGGTCGATGCGGTTTCTGATCGCCGGGCTGTGCGTGACGCCGCTGGCGCGGCTCTCGGGTCAGCCCGGATTTGCCGCCTTTCGCCGCATGATCGGCCTGTTCGGAGCGTTCTACGCCCTCGTGCACCTCCTCGCGTGGGCCCGCGAATACGGCTACGACTGGCCGTTTCTTGGCGGCGAGCTCGTGCTCCGGCGCTACCTCACCATCGGTGCTGCGGGGGCGGTCCTGCTGGTGCCGTTGGCCGCGACTTCGCCTGCGGCGATGCACCGGTTTTTGGGGCCGGCGTCCTGGCGGCGCCTCCACACGCTCATCTACCCGGCGGTCTTTGCCGCCTTCGTCCACTATGCGATGGCGCGCGGATTGCGGGCCGAAATCATGGCCGATGGGCTGCTTCTCGCCGCGGCGCTTGCCTACAGATGGGCACCCGGTTTAGGGCCGGCACCGGCCCGATGACGCGTGCGAGGCGGCCCCGGAACTGGTAGGTTTCGGCGGAGCCCCGGATCACCCCTGAGTTTCGGTCGTATGGACGCAAGCGCGCGGCCGCGTGAGATTTCCCGCCAACGCGACATCGTCGACCGGCGCGTCGTGATGGACGCGCTCACCGAGATCGCGCGCAACGAAGATCTGACGCCGGAACTCCAGCGCGCGCGCGTCCTCGACGCCCTCAAGGAGGTCCTGGCGAAGGGGCGGGCGGAGATCCGCGAGCGTTTCGAGGCCGGGGAGGGCGCGCGGGAGAGCGGCATCGGCATCGCCGCGGTCAGGGCCACCAGCTTCCTCATCGACCAGCTGGTGCGCGTGATCCACGATTACGCAGACTGGTATGTCTACCGCTCCTCCAACCTCACCTTGGCGGAGCGTCTGACGATCGTGGCCGTGGGCGGCTACGGGCGCGGCGAGCTGTGCCCGCAATCCGACATCGATCTGCTGTTCCTCCTGCCGTACAAACAGACGCCGCGCGGCGAGCAGATCGTCGAGTTCATCCTGTACATGCTGTGGGATCTCGGCCTCAAGGTGGGGCACGCGACGCGCTCGCTGCCGGAATGCCTGCGCCTTGCGCGCGAGGACATCACGATCCGCACCGCGCTTCTCGAATCCCGCTACCTGTGGGGCGACGACAAGCTGTATGCCGAGCTGCGGCAACGGTTCTTCTCGGAGGTCGTCAAGGGAACGGTCCACGACTTCATCGCGGCCAAGCTCACCGAGCGCAACGAGCGCCACAAGCGCCTGGGCGATTCACGCTACGTGCTGGAGCCCAACGTCAAGGAGGGCAAGGGGGGCCTGCGCGACCTGCACACGTTGTTCTGGATCGCGAAATACGTCCATCGCGTCGAGCGGGTCGAAGATCTCGTGACCAAGGGAGTCCTCACCGCGGACGAGGCGGCGAAATTCACCAAGGCGCTCGACTTCCTGCTGTGCGTCCGCTGCCACCTCCATTATCTCGCGGGCCGGCCGGAGGAGCGTCTGACCTTCGACGTGCAGGAGGAGATCGGCCGGCGCATGGGCTACACCGAGCACCGCGGCACGCGCGGCGTCGAACGCTTCATGAAGCACTACTTCCTGGTGGCGAAGGACGTGGGCGACCTGACGCGCATCTTCTGCGCCGCACTCGAGATCGAGAGCGAGGTCAAGCCGCGCTTCAGCCTGAAATCCCTGCCGCTCGGCCGCTTCGGCCGCCGCCGCGCCAAGACGATCGACGGCTTCGCGCTCGAGAGCGGACGTCTGACCGTGGCGAAGACCACCGCGTTCGCCGACGATCCGGTCAATTTCCTGCGCATCTTCCGCGTGGCCCAGCAGCATGGGTTTGATATCCATCCCTACGCCCTGCGGCTGATCCGGCAGAACCTGCGGCTGGTGGATTCGGCCTTGCGCGCCAATCCCGAGGCCAACCGCCTGTTCATGGAGATGCTGACCGATGTCCGCGACGGCGAGATCACGCTGCGGCGGCTGAACGAGGCCGGGGTCTTCGGACGCTTCATCCCCGATTTCGGCCGCGTCGTGGCCCAGATGCAGCATGACATGTACCACGTGTACACGGTCGACGAGCACACCATCTTCGTCATCGGAATCATGCAGCGCATCGAAGCGGGCGAGCTCAAGGCGGACCATCCGCTCGCCACCGAGATCTTCCCCAAGATCCAGTCGCGCCGGGCCCTCTACCTGGCTCTTCTGCTGCACGACATCGCCAAGGGACGCGGCGGCGATCATTCGGTCCTGGGGGCCGAGATCGCGCTGAAGCTCGGGCCGCGGCTGGGGCTTACGGAGGAGGAGACCGAGACCGTGTCGTGGCTGGTGCGCTGGCATCTCGCCATGTCGAACACGGCGTTCAAGCGCGACATCCACGATCCGAAGACGATCCGCGACTTTGCGGGCCTCGTGCAGTCCCCGGAACGGCTTCGCCTCCTGCTTTGCCTCACCATCGCCGATATCCGCGGCGTCGGGCCGAATGTGTGGAACAACTGGAAGGCCGCCTTGCTGCGCGAGCTCTACTTCCTCACCGAAGAAGCGCTCGCCGGCGCCGCACCGGGAGCGGGTGCGAAGGCGCGCGCGGCGCAGGTCCAGGCGGCGCTGCGCGCCGAGCTTGCCGACTGGAGCGAGTCTGAGTTCGCCGAGCACGTCGCGAGGGGCTATGCGGATTACTGGCTGGCGTTCGACGTGCCGTCCTTGTCGCGCCAGGCCCGCCTCGTGCGCGAGGCCGAGCGAACCGGCACGCCGCTGACCGTCGATACCCGGATCGACCGCGCGCGGGACGTGACGGAAGTGACGATCTACACCGGCGACCATCCCGGCCTGTTTAGCCGGTTGTGCGGCGCCATGGCGCTTGCCGGTGCAAACATCGTTGGCGCGCAGATCTTCACCATGTCGAACGGCATGGCGCTGGACGTGTTCCAGCTTCAGGATGCGGCGGGCCTCGCAGACGGGACGCCGCGCGGCGCCTTCGACCGGCCGGAGCGCATCGCACGGCTCGCGACCCACATCGAGCAGGCGCTTTCGGGCCGCGTCCGGCTGCGCGAGACGTTCTCGCGGCGGCCGGCGATCACCAGCCGCACCCACGTGTTCCGCGTGCCGCCGCGCGTCTTGATCGACAACGCGGCGTCCGCCACGCACACGCTGATCGAGATCAACGGCCGCGACCGCCCCGGTCTCCTCTACGAGGTGACGCGGACGCTCACCGCACTCGGCATTTCGATCTCGACCGCGAAGATCGTGACCTACGGCGAGCGCGTCGTCGACGTGTTCTACGTCAAGGACGTCTTCGGCCACAAAATCGACCAGGAGTCGAAGCTCAAGCTGCTGCGCGACCGGCTGGTCGTGGCCTTGACCGATCCCGACGCGCGCGCTGCCGGCGGCGACGACACGCCGGGGCGACGGCGGCGCACACCGTCCGAAACACTCCCCGCCTGAACACGACGGCGGCGCAGTTGCGCGACGGATGCCCGTTTGGGCTCCGGCGCAGCGTCATGTCTCTGTCCTGCCTACACAAACCCGTGATTATGGTTAATAGTTTTAATTAAGTTTATCCCCAATTTACTACCGCCAGTGACGCCGAATCGTTTGTCGGCAATCCCTAGGGCGTTTAGGTTAATTGGGGTTAACTCCGGGCGACAAAAGTAACCGTTACGCTCGTTACGTTTGCGTGACAGCTCCGCCGCTGATCGGGCGGGGCAGCGAAGGTCATTTTGCGCGGCCACCCGCAAGTTTGCGGCCTTGCCTTCACAAACATCAGGAGGACGTCATGCCAGAGGGGTCAGTCAGCTTATTGTCCGATCTCGGTTTGATCAGCCGGCAGGCACGTGTGCCGCGGCTGCCGGATCAGCTCGACATCAAATTCGGGCCGCTCGAAGCCTTGGGGCGGTATGTGTTGCGAGCCGATCGAATGCTGCGCGACAACGGCATCCGCGTGTCGCTGTGTACGGATTTTGGCGAGTTCGTTGAGACGAATCGCCGCAAGCGGAACCGGGACTGGTTCAGTCCGCTTCCGTGCTTTTCTCCTCAATACGCGACGCTCGATGAGCGCAATGCTTTCTGGCTCAAGGGCGTGAACGCCGCAGGCGATACGGTCATGTCGCATGCGATACGCCTCTACGTATGGCCGAATACGACGTTGAAGGCGGAGATCGAATCCCTGCGGCTTTTATACGATGTCGTGCCCGATGCCCCGAATGCACGCGGCGAGGCGACCGCGCCAACGGCGGCGAGGATGTCTGGCCGCGTCGGTCTCATGGGCTCACTGTGGCTCGATCCCGATTATCGCGGTGGCAAGCTCGCTTCCACGATCTCGCCGCTGACGAGAGCGGTGGCTTTGGCGCGCTGGCGGCCGGACTACTGCTGCAGCATCGTGTTTCAGACCGGAATCGATAAAGGTCGGGCGGCACTCTATGGCTGGCCTCCGCAAAACGTGGAGCGGGCCGTCATCTTTTCAAATCTGCCGGGATTTGAAGGGCCGCCGTTGGATTGCAGTCTGTGCTATCGCACGACGGCTGAAATCGAAGAGGTGGTACTCGCGGCGGTGGGCGCTCGGGCTGGGGAAACGTCCCGTACCACGGCCGTTCCCGGTCCCGCCCCGGTTGCTCTCGGAGTGGCGGCGGAATGAGGCGTCGGTGGCCAGCTGCGGCACATCAGCCGCAGCTGGCCAGCCGTCACAATCAGGCGCCTAAGTCGAGATCCCGGTCGGTCTTATACGACAGCGTCGAAATGATCTTGCTGCCGTCTTCGGTTTCCCACGGGAGAATCAGCCGGTCGTATCGGGACCGATGCGCCCCGGTCCGGTTCCGGATCACGGCATCGACATGATCTAGCCGCGGCTGTCGGCTTTCGAGTGTTTCTCTAAAGGTCTTGTTCACGAACGTGCCGTAATTGGAATCGTTTTGTTGATCGACCGGACAGCCGACGAGCGTCAAATGCCAAGTCTTGTCGTCGCGTTCGTACATGTTCAGCTTGTGGCCGAGGTGATCCCACACGATCGCACCTGAATGCGACGGCCGCGCGAGTGCGGCGCGGTCCAGCAGCCCGAAATTGACCATGAACTCTGTCGTATCGTAGGAATACCGGCCCGATGCGATCCGCCATTTCTTGAAAAACAGCGCCAAGCGGTCATCGTTCTGCTCAAGCGCATTGAGGCGGCGATTGGACAGACGACTGAGATCTTGCGGCACGACGGCGATATCGCTGAAGTGAACGGCCACCGAATCCGAATTGACGCGATCCAACAGCCACGCGACAGCCGAAGATGGCGTGTCGAACCGTTGCTCCGTCCAATGCTCATTGCTGCTGATGATGACAACGGGCCCGACGGGCAGGCGCGCGATCAGCTCGGAGGTGGCCAGGAGCGCAGGCGCGGTGACCGCAACCTCACGCAGCCTGATGGTCGTTACGTCTTCGGGGCCGGCAGGGACGGCGACATCCACGAACCCGAGGTTCCGGACCGCATAGGACACAAGATCGTAGTCCGGGTCCGGATCGCCCAGCACGACAAGCAGCTGGTCGTCAAACGGGTCCCAGACGTGTCCCTGACCATCGATGAGGTAACGCGCCATACTCGAGCCTGCTTCTAGGCTTACACAATCCGGACTAAAAATTTAGATACATGGATAATAGTCTGACAGCCGAACCAATGTCCACAGGCGTAGTCGTGGGGAAAACATTCGTATGTCATTGTATCTAAAAGGTTAATCTGTTGGCAATCCGTTTGTCTAAGCCTCCGGGTCTCGCCGCCGCCGGCCGCATCCTTGCGGTCTTGGGCGTTCTTCAGCTGGGATCCGCCGCGTACGCCCAAGAGTCGGGCGAGGCCGTCCTTCGTGTCGGGCTGTCGACCGAACCCGTGACCTTCGATCCGCACAGCATGAACGTGGGATCGACCACCTTGGTCAATCGGTCGCTGTTTGAGGCGCTGGTCGGGCGCGGAAAGGACATGAAAAAGGTTCCTGAGCTGGCGACGTCGTGGTCGCGGTTGGGACCAACCCGCTGGCGGTTCGTGATCCGCCGGGACGTGCATTTCCACAATGGCGATTCGCTGACTGTCGGCGACGTCATCTTCTCGCTGCAGCGAGCGGCATCCAGCGCATCAGATTTCAAGATTTACACCGACGGCATCGACAGCATCGAGCAGGTGGATGACTCGATGCTCGACATTGTGACGCGGGCCCCGGACGAGGTGCTGCCCGACAAGCTGACGCGGGTCTTTATCGTGTCCAAGGCCTGGGAGACGGCGCACAACTGGGCGGAGCCGCCGCGACCTGGAAGCGGGAAAGCGGGACATGTGGATGAAGAGAACGGTACCGGTCCATATCGGCTGGTGTCGGGCTCGGGGCCGGAGGGGCGCGTCGAAATGGTTCGATTCGACAGATGGTGGGGGCGCAATGCCGGTCGTATCGGCAACGTCAGGACCGTCACCTATCAATCCCTTCCTGTCGCTGCCGCCCGGGCCGCCGCGCTCATGTCAGGCGGGGTCGATCTGATCGTCGACGCTCCGCCGGCCCTCGTCGCTAGCCTGAAGGCACGATCCGACATCAAGATCGTGAGTTCGCCCGAGAACCGAACCATCATGCTTGGCTTCGATCATCGCCGGGAAAAGCTCGAATATTCCGACGCCCCCGCCAATCCGTTCAAAGACCGTCGAGTGAGACAAGCCGTCAACCTGGCGGTCGACGCGAATGCCATTCGAGACGGACTTATGGACGGATTTTCGCTCCCTGCCGGCTCGCTCATCGCACCCTCCGTCTTTGGCTATTCGAAAAAGACGGACGCCAGAACACCCAACGATCTCGTCGTCGCCCGCCAACTGATGAAAGCAGCGGGATACGAACGCGGATTTTCCGTGACGCTCGATTGCCCGGCACACCGCTATGTCAACGATCAGAGCATTTGTGCGGCCGCCGCCGGCATGCTGTCGAAGATCGGAATCTCAGTGAACGTCAATTCGATGCCGCTGGCGATGTGGTACGGAAAGATCCTGCGCCACGACACGAGCTTCTATCTGATCGGCTGGGCGTCGCCAACCTTCGACGGGGAGGTTTCGCTACGCGCTTTGCTGCATACGCCCTCTCCTGGCGGCGGCGCGGACGGAGCGGTCAATGGGGGTTGGTACAGCGATCCCAGCATCGACGCGCTTATCGATGGTCTTGGCAAGGCACCCGACCTCGCCGCGCGGGCAGCGATGATCGACAAGGCTCTCGAACTTGCGAAAGAGGATGTTGCCTATGTCCCGCTGCATCATCAGATGCTGGTGTGGGCGATGAAGAAAAACGTCGATGCGGTGCTCACGCCCGAAGGCCAGCTCGACGTGAAGTGGGTGACGGTTCACTGAACCGACGTCAGGCGTCGTGTCCGGCCGTTGCTTCCAGTCGGGCTTGGGCGCTGTAGCGGGCGCTGAACGCGGTGGCGCAGACGATCATGCCGCCGCCCAGCCAGGCCCATAGGTCGGGCGCCTCGCCGAATATGAACCAGGCCAGGCCCGCTGCGATCGGCAGGCGGATGAAATCGATGCTCGTGACGGCCGAGGCGTCCCAGAGGGCGAACGCCCGCGTCACGGCCAGGTTTGCCAGTGTGGAGAGCGCCGCGATCCCGAAGATCCCCGGCCATGCATGAACCGGCGGCGTCACCCATACCGGCAGCGCCACCAGGATCGAAAACGGGATCATGTAGAGCGCCATATAGGTGACGATGGCCGTCGGAGATTCGAACCGGGTGAGATGCTTCACGACCGTCGTGTTTCCGCCCGCCAGGGCGGCCCACAGGATGATCGCCAGCTGCGGCCAGTGGACGGCGTGAATACCGGGGCGCAGGACCACCATTGCGCCGAGAAAGCCGACGATCGTGCACGCCCAGCGCACCGGGCCGACCGACTCGCCCAGGAAGGCGATGGCGGCGATCGTGGCAAACAGCGGCGACGTGAACGACAGCGCCGCCGACTCGTTGAGCGGAAGATGGGCCACGGCGAGGAACCAGAGCACCATTGCAAGGAAGCCGAGGCACGCCCGTCCGAAGTAGAATTTGTGATTGGAGGTGCGAAGCCCGTGCACGCCGTTCCGCAGGACCCAGGGCAGGGTGATCGCGGCGCCGATCAGATTGCGAAACAGGACCTGCTCGAGCGGGGGAACCTCGGACGCCACGACGCGGATCAACGCCATGACGGCGGCGAACGAGGCCGACGCGGTCAGCACCGCGAGCACGGCGGAGGTATGTCGGTCCGACAGGGCGGGAATGTAGCGCATTGCGGCCATCTATCCACCGCACACGATGACACCGGCGCGCTGCAACGTGTCGATCTCCGCGTCCGTGATGGTCGCGAGGTCGCGCAGGACCGACCGCGTGTCGGCGCCGATCGCACCGCCCGTGTGGCGGACGCCGCCGGGCGTGCGCGACAGACGCGGAAAGACGCCGGCCATCTTGATCGAACCGAGCTCCGCATCGGGGACCTCGGCAATGGCCTCCCGGGCCGCAAAATGCGGATCGCGAAAGATGTCGGCCATGGTGAAGATTCGCGACGCCGGCACGTCGTGCTGCCTCAACAGCGCGTCCACGTCCGTCAGCGGCTTGGACCGGGTCCAGGCCGTGATGGCCGCCTCCAGCGCTTCCTCGTTTTGCGCTCGCGCCGCGGCGTCGCGAAACCGCGGATCCTCCGCCAGAGCCGGACGGCCCATCGCTGCGGCAAGGCGCCGGAACGTCGGCTCCCCGACGGTTGCAATATGGATCAACCCGCCGTCCGCGCATTCGAAGAGCGTGTTCGGCACGTTGTCGGGTAGCCGTGAGCCGGCGCGGCACGCGACAAATCCCAATTTGTCGTACGCCGGGACGTGCGGCTCGGTGAGGGCGAAGGCCGATTCGAGCAGCGACGCGTCGACAACCTGACCGCGCCCGGTCTGCCGCGCCACGTGCAGCGCCATCAGCGCGCCGAGCGCCCCGTGCAAGCCGCACAGATAATCGGTCAATGACGTGGCGACGCGAGATGGCGGCCGATCTGGATCCCCCGTCAGATGGCGCAGCCCGCCCATCGCCTCGGCGATGACGCCGAAGCCGGGTCGCTGCGAATAGGGGCCGGTCTGGCCAAATCCGCTGATCCGCACCATGACGAGTGCCCGATTGTCTTCGGCGAGCCGGTCGTAGCCGAGGTTCCAGCGCTCGAGGGTGCCGGGGCGGAAGTTCTCGATGAGGATATCGGTTGTGCGGACGATCTTGCGGATCAGCGACTGCCCTTCGGGCCGTCGCAGGTCGACCGAGATGAGCCGCTTGTTGCGAAAGATGCTGGCCGCATAGAGCGACCGCCCGTTGAGCCGCTTGCCCATCGAGCGCAGAGGATCGCCCGCGGCTTCTTCCACCTTCACGACGCTCGCGCCGAAATCGGCCAGGAGGCGGCCGCAGAACGGCGCGGCAACGGTCGACCCGAGCTCGAGTACGCGAATCCCGGTGAGCGGTCCGGCGCCGTAGGAGTCTGCGTCATTCAGCATGGCGGGCGCCGATCCTAAACATGGCCTCGCCCCAGCACCAGCGCGGAACCGGAGCCGTTCCGCCTTCTTTTCACCTCCGGAATCGGGTACCTAGCCGCGATGGCACTCCTTCGCTCGGTCGCCACGATCGGCGGCTATACCCTGCTGTCGCGCATCCTCGGCTTTGCCCGCGACGTGCTGGTGGCGGCATTCGTAGGCGCCGGGCCGGTTGCCGATGCGTTCTTCGTCGCGTTCAAATTCCCCAATCTGTTCCGGCGCCTGTTCGCAGAGGGCGCGTTCAACGCGGCGTTCGTGCCGATCTTTGCCGGCCTGGCGGCCACCTCCGGTCATGGCGCGGCCAAGCGCTTTGCCGAAGACGCGCTGGCTGTCCTGCTCGCCGTCCTGGTCGTCTTCGTCGTGGGCGCGGAGCTCACCATGCCGTGGCTGATGTACGCCTTTGCACCCGGGTTTTCTGCCGATCCCGCCAAGTTCCGGCTTGCGGTCGACCTGACGCGGATCACGTTCCCGTATCTCTTGTTCATCTCGCTCGTATCGCTGCAGGGCGGGGTCCTCAACTCGATCGACCGGTTTGCCGCCGTCGCGGCCACGCCGGTCCTGATGAATGTCTGTTTCATTGCCGGGCTTCTCCTGCTGATCAACCTCACGCCGACCGCGGGGCACGCGTTGTCCTGGGGCGTCGCTTTGGCCGGCGTCGTGCAGTTCCTGTGGCTTGCGGCGGCCATGGACCGCGCCGGCCTGGCGCTGAGCCTGCCGCGGCCGCGCCTGTCGCCGGAGGTGCGGCGCCTGTTGGCGCTCATGCTGCCGGCGACACTCGGCGCCGGTGTCGTGCAGGTGAACCTGATGATCGACATCGTGATTGCGTCGCTGCTGCCGACCGGGGCCGTGTCGTTTCTGTACTACGCCGACCGCGTGTACGAGCTGCCGCTGGGCGTGATCGGGATCGCGATCGGCACGGCATTGCTTCCGCAGCTGTCGCGGCATGCGCGGCGCGGCGAAGAGGGGGCGGCGATCACCAGTCTCAACCGCGGCCTCGAGGCAGCCCTTCTGTTGACCCTGCCGGCGACCGTGGCGCTGCTCGTCATCGCGCGGCCGATCATCGCCGGCCTCTTCGAACGCGGGGCGTTCGGGACCTCCGCCACGGGTGCCACCGCCGCGGCTCTCATCGCCTATGCGCTCGGGCTTCCGGCCTATGTCCTCATCAAGGTGCTGACACCGGGCTTCTATGCCCGCCATGACACGCAGACGCCGGTCAAGATCGCCGTCGGTTGCGTGATCGCCAATACCGCCATCGCCCTGGCGCTCCTGAAGCCGCTCGCCGCCTTCGGCGTCGCGCATGTCGGAATCGCGTTTGCAACCGCCGCTTCGGCCTGGCTGAACACGGGGGCGCTCGCGATCATCCTCTATCGGCGCGGCCATCTGGTACCGGATGCCGGCCTCAGGCGCCGTGGCCCGCGGGCGCTGGCGGCGAGCCTCGTCATGGGGGCGACGCTGTGGGCAGCGACGGTGCCGCTCGCCGCATGGCTCGCCGGCGGGTCGACCCATCGGATGGCCGGCCTCGGCGTCCTGGTCGTGGTGGGACTCGCGGTTTACGGAATCGCGGCCCTGCTGCTGGGGGCGGCCGACGGGGGGCAGGTGCGCCGGCTTCTGGCTCGCACCTGAACGCGGGTGTCTGCCGGCGCTCTCCTCAGCGGGGCACGTATTTGCGGATATGGCCGAAGCGATCGACCTTGCGCAGCGCTTCCTCGCGGTCGCGGCCGCCGCGGATGTCGGCGGCCACCTTCGCATCGAGGCGCGCCAGGGTCTCGGCGGCCTCCAGCACTTCCGCGGCGATCGCGCGCGGGATGACGATCACGCCGTCGTCATCGCCGACGATCACATCGCCAGGATGGATCACGACCTCGGCTCCGCTCTGGCCCGGCAGCGAAATCGGAACACCGTGCTCGACCACGCTCCAGCGCCCGGCCGGCCGGCGCGGCGTCACGTGGGTGGAGAAGATCGGCAGGCGCAGGGCGCGCATCTCGGCACCGTCGCGGACGGCTCCGTCCACCACCAGGCCGGCGCAGCCGCGGGCCTTGTAGGAGACCACGACGTTGCCGCCGATGCAGGCTGACGTCGCGTGGCCGCCGGTCGCGACCACGACGACGCAGCCCGGTGTCAAATGGCGGTCGACGTCGTAGGGCGCGCTCGGCGGCGCCGGGTGTGCCGCGTCGATCGCGCGGCCGCGCACGCAGAACGCGGGTCCCGCGACCACCATGCCGGGGGCGAGTGGCCGGATCGCGGCCCTCAGCACCTGGTTCTGCAGCCCCATGACGTCGAGCACGTCGCTGAACGTGTCCGTCGATTGCCGGCGCAGCCGCCGGATCAGGCTATGCCCGCCGTCGCGGCCGGACCTGGCCTTGGTTTTCGCCATCTCGATTTCCCCCAAGCATTGACCGTCTTGCGGCGAGCAGCCATAACGAGCAACCGATACGTACGGGGCCGCTGCAGCGAGAGTTTCTGACGCGATGAACCGCATCTTCTCCGGCATTCAGCCGACCGGCAACCTCCATCTCGGCAACTATCTCGGCGCCATCCGCAACTGGGTCAAGTTGCAGAAGGACTACGACTGCATCTTCTGCATCGTCGATCTGCACGCGATCACGGTGCCGCAGGAACCGGCGTCCCTCCGCGCGCAGACACGCGAGGTGACGGCCGCCTACATCGCCTGCGGCATCGACCCCGATGCCTGCATCATCTTCAACCAGTCGATGGTGACGGCGCATGCCGAGCTGGCCTGGCTGCTCAGCTGCTTGACGCCGCTCGGCTGGCTCAACCGGATGACCCAGTTCAAGGAAAAGGCCGGCAAGCAGCGCGACAACGCGGGCCTCGGACTTTACGCGTATCCCGTGCTGATGGCGGCGGACATCCTCGCCTACAAGGCCACGCACGTGCCCGTCGGCGAGGACCAGAAGCAGCACCTCGAGCTGTCGCGCGACATCGCGGGCGCCTTCAACCGCCGCTTCGGCGTCGAGTATTTTCCGCTTCCCGAACCGCAGATCTTCGGCGCCGCGACCCGCGTCATGTCGCTGCGCGACGGCACCAAGAAGATGAGCAAGTCCGACCCGTCGGACCAGAGCCGCATCAACCTGACCGACGGGCCCGATGCGGTGGCGCAGAAAATCCGCCGCGCCAAGACCGATCCCGACCTGCTGCCGTCAGAGGTGAAAGGGCTCGACAAGCGCCCCGAGGCCGAGAACCTGCTGGGCATCTATGCCGCGCTGTCGGACAAGTCGCTCGAGCAGGCGGTGCATGAGTTCGCCGGCAAGCAGTGGTCGGCGTTCAAGGAGACGCTGGCGGAGACCGCGGTCGGCGTGCTGGGCGCTATCGGCACCGAGATGCAGCGATTGATGGCCGATCCCGGCTATGTCGACGGTGTCCTGCGCCGCGGTGCCGAGCGCGCCGATGCGATCGCCACCAAGCACCTGCGTGAAGTGCAGGACATCTTCGGGTTCCTGCGCGTCTGACCCCGCCGAGGCCGACTCTCACGCCTGCTGTTCGGGTTTGCGCTCCGCCGGAGTGAAGATCTCGTGCGGCTCGGACAATCCGCGCAGCGGATGCGTGCCGACCGACTGCAGCGGATGCGGGCAGACGCGGGCGAAATCGTCGGTGACGAGGATCCGCCGCTCCAGCCGCTTCGCCAGCTGGTCGAGGCGTGCCAGCAGATTCACGGCGGGCCCGATCGCCGTGAAGTCGAGGCGATCGATCGCGCCGATATTGCCGAAGAACACGTCGCCGAAATGGATGGAGACGCACATCCGCGGCACAGGCTCGTTCTCGAGGACCGGGTCGCCCTTCAGATCGTCCACCGCTGCGATCGCAGCCTTTGCCGCGTCGAGCGCGCGTCCGGCCGCATCCGGTGCGAACGCCGCATCGGCCACCGCGAAGATGGCGAGCAGCCCGTCGCCCATGAATTTGAGGACCTCGCCGTCGCGTTGGTGGATGTGCTGGACCACGCGTTCGAAATAGGCGTTGAGGATCGCGATGACCCGCGGCCCCGGCAGATGATCCGACAGGCGCGTGAAGCCGCGCAGGTCGCATAGCCACACGATCGCGCGGACCGTGTTGCCGCGGCCGCGCATGATGTCGCCGGCCAGCACGCGCTCGCCGATCTCCTGGCCCAGATAGGCACCGAGCAGGTTCACGGTGATCTGGCGGCTGATCTGGAGCTCGAGGATCGGAGCGAGCAAGGGACCGAGGCTCGCCAGTTCGCCCAGGGTCTCCTCGCGAAATCCGCCCGGCTGGTCGGTCGAGATCGTGATCGAGACCCGGCGCGTCGACAGCTCGAGCGGCACCGCGATGTACTCGGTGATCCCTTGCGCCTTGAGGTCGGCGAGGATCGGGAAATCGAAGGCGGCCTCGGGACCTTCAAGCCGCCGTCGGATGCGCTCGCCGTTCTCAACGACGCGTCGGATCGGGCTGTCGAGATACATGGCCGTGTCGCGGGTGCCGTGCACCACGAGCGTCTCTTCGGTGATTCCGGTGGCGCGCGTCCAGCGGCACCCGGTGCCGTAATATTGCGGATGCAACGTGGGCAGATGGAACGTCATGCGCGCGAGCGGAATGCCGATCGCGACGAGACGCCAGCAGAGTTCGTCGAGCAACTCGAGGGCGTCCGGAATGCGGCGCGCGGACGACATCAACCATGCCGCGACGTCTGCGATGTTCGTGCAACCGTCGAAGCGGCGCTTGTCGGGCGCGCGTTCGACCACTCGGCCGAGTCGCAGAGCACTTGTCGCCATGGTTGTCATCGCCGTACGTCAGTAGGTCGCGCGTGTGGATAAGTCATGATGTTTTATATGCGTCGTGGAGTCGCGCAAGATTCCTATAGTTAACGGTAATAAGTTCCGCCAAATTCGCCGAAAAAGGTTGACGATCATCCTCTATGCCCCCATTTAGCCACATGTCGATTGTCATCCGTGACAACCGAGGAGGCGAGAGATGTTTATTCAGACCGAGCAGACGCCGAATCCAGCGACGCTGAAATTTTTGCCCGGACGCGACGTGATGGGCAACGGCACCGCGGACTTTGCGACCGCAGAGGCTGCGAAGCGCTCACCGCTTGCCGAGCATCTGTTCACCGTCGACGGCGTGACAGGTGTGTTCCTCGGGACTGATTTTATCACGGTCACCAAGGCGGCCGACAAGGATTGGCATCTGCTGAAGCCCGCCATCCTCGGCGCAATCATGGAGCATTTCACATCCGGCCGTCCGATCGTCATCGGGCCCGAGGCCGCCGGTGAGTCCGCAGGCGCTGGCGAAGAGGATTCCGACGTCGTGGCCCAGATCAAGGATCTGATCGAGACGCGAGTCCGTCCGGCCGTGGCGCAGGACGGCGGCGACATCACGTTCCAAGCTTTCGAAGACGGCATCGTTTTCCTGCACCTGCAGGGCTCATGCTCTGGATGCCCGAGCTCGACAGCCACGCTGAAGGCGGGCATCGAGAACATGCTGAAGCACTACGTCCCGGAAGTGGTCGAAGTCCGCGCGGTCATGTAGCGCGTTCTTGGCTGTCCACTGAATCATTCACTGCTGTCGAGACGGGGGCCGACGATGACGCCGGTTGGATCGCTCGTGCGCATGAAGTATGCGCTTCGCATTGGAAGCTGTGCCATGGCTGTGCTGCTGTGCGGCAGCAGCCTTGCTGACCGCCCGACTTCTGCATCCTTCAACCAGAGCCGCGGCTTCGCTGCGCTGTTTTCTACGTCGCTGCCGGACGCGACGCGCGACGAAGACACGCAGCCAGCACGCGACGGGGCGCCGATTCCCGACTACGCGCTCGATGCCGTTCGCGATGACGGCGCCGCCGTGCCGCGCCTGTTCCTGGCGCGTGTGCCGGCCGAACTCAGGACCCTCGATTCGCCCGAGGTTCGCAAGGAGCGGTTCGTGAAGGTCCTGCTGCCGCTCATCCTGGCCGAGAACGAACGGATCGCGGCCGAGCGCAAGCATCTGCTACGACTGCAGGAGTACCTGCGTGCGGGCGGTCCTCTGACCGAAACCGACCGCATCTGGCTGCAAGCCATGGCCGACCGCTACGATGTCGAGTACGACGCCGACGAGCTCGCCGATACGATGGAGCTCCTCGTCGAACGGGTGGACGTTGTCCCGCCATCGCTGGCGATCGGGCAGGCGGCGCTCGAGACCGGCTGGGGGACCAGTGCCGCCGCCCGCGGCCAGGCGATGTTCGGTCAGATGATCTTTTCGGATGACGGCGAACGCGCCGAGGTGCGCCGGTTCGAGCGTCTCGCGCATGCTGTCCGCGCGTATGAGCTGAACCTCAATACGCACAAGGCCTACGAGCGGTTCCGGACGCGGCGCGCGGCCATGCGGGAGCACGACAAGCCGTTGAACGGCTATGAGCTGGCGCTCACCCTCGTGCGCTATTCGGAGCGCAAGATGGATTACGTCAAGGACGTGCGCGGGTTGATCCGCGCCAACAAGCTGCTGCCCCTGGACGCGGCGCGGCTTGACAGCGGGCCGCAATTGGCCGGGTTCTGAACCGGCCCGCTCACCGCATCAGCGGGGGCTCGAGCGCCGCATCCGACAGCAGCGGGAACCGCCGCGGCTCGAAAAGCTGGTAGTGCCACCATTCGTTGCGGTAGAAATCCCAGCCGGCGGCCGACATGAGTCCGAGCAGGAGGAAGCGGTTGCGCTGCGCTTCCGCAGGGACGTCCGTCGCCCCGTGGTGTGACTGCGGACGGAACGAGTCGAACGGCGTTCCCATATCGAGCGCCGTGCCGTCCCGGGCGAGCAACGTGACGTCGACGGCCACACCGCGCGAGTGCGGCGAGCCGCGCCGCGGGTCGGCGAGGAACTCTGGATCGGGCGTATGGTTCCACATCTTCCACTGCGCCTCGGTCGGCCGGAACGCATCGTAGATGCGAAACCGAAGTCCGATCGCGGCGGCCAGTGCGATGGCCCGCGCGAGGGCTGCCGCCGCCTCCGGGTGCAGGTAAGCGGCGGCCCGCTTGTAGATCGGAGCTCCGGTGAAGTTGTGCTGCGTCGCGTAGGCGATCTCGAGGTCGACGTCGTAATCCGGCGGGGCGATGGCGGCGAGCGTCATGATGTCCGGCTTGTACCATTGCCGGGGCCCGCGTGCGAGGCACTGACGTGAAGATCCTGGCCCTCGATTCCGCGACCGCTGCGTGTTCGGTCGCGGTGTGGGTCGACGGCTGCGTGGTGGCCGTCGAGCGCGCCGATCTGCCGCGCGGACAGGCCGAAGCGTTGATGCCCATGGTCGAGCGTGTGCGCGCCGCGTCCGGACTTGCGTTTCAGGCATTCGATCGCCTCGCGGTCACGGTGGGCCCCGGCCATTTCACGGGCTTGCGCGTGGGACTGGCGGCGGCGCGCGGCCTGGCCCTTGCGGCCGGCCGGCCGCTCATCGGGATCTCGACGCTCACGGCCATAGCGGCCGCCGTGCCGGATGACGAGTTCGCGACATCGCTGCTGGTCGTGGCGCTCGACTCGAAGCGGGCCGAACCCTACCTACAGACCTTCAGCGCCGACCGGCGTCCGGCGACGCAAGCCGTGGCCCGACTGGCGTCGGATTATGCCGAGGAGCTGCTGCGGCACGATCCGGGTCGCCCGGTCCTGGTCGCAGGCGACGCTGGCGACGGACTGGCGGCGGAGATCGCGGCGCGCGGCGGCGGCGTGCGCCGCTCGCGGGCGCCGCCGCGCCCGGATGCCGCCGTGGTCGCCGCGTTGGCTGCGGCCGCTCCGCTGCCCACGGGATTTCCGGCGCCGGTCTATGTCCATCCGGTCGCCACGACCACGGCAAAGACCATGCGGCGCGCTCCGGCATGAGGTTCCAGTTGGCCAGCGCCGGCGTGGCCCACGCGGCCGTGCTGGCGGCCTTGCACGGCCGCTGCTTCGAGGACACATGGTCGGCCCAGGCGATCGGCGAGGTGCTGGGATCGCCGGGTGCGTTCGCGTATCTGGCCGTGGAGGCGGACGAGGAGAGCGCAGGCCGCCCCCTCGGCTTCGCGCTGGCGCGCCGGACCGGCGACGATGCCGAGCTTCTGACGTTGTGCGTGCTGCCGGAGGAGCGCCGCCGCGGGGTGGGGGCCGCCCTTCTCGACGAGGTCATGGAGCGCGCGCGCGCGAGCGGCGCCCGCCGCCTGTTTCTGGAGGTCGCGGAGACGAACGGGGCGGCCCAAGCGCTGTATGCCGCGCGCGGCTTCGTGGCCGGCCGGCGCCGGCCCGACTATTACCGCGGACCGAACCGCGTGCCGATTGCGGCCTTGGAGCTCTCCTGCGACCTCGGCCGCTGATCGCCCCCGGGCTGCCTACAATTGTTACACGATGAGTGGAAGTTTGACTTGGTTAGTCGGAAATCTCGCCCCACAAAAATAATCATTCACGCGAATACGGCCGCGCTCTATTGCAAACAAGGAAAGACTAATTATAGTCGTCGAGCTTTCCTCTGTTCGCTTTTCTCAGCTCCAGCTCCCCGAACACAACAGTTGCGGACCCATGACGGACGCCACGAAGACAGAAGACATTCTGGCGCTGACGGCAAAGATCGTCGCGGCTCACGTCTCCAACAACACAGTGCCTTTGAGCGACCTGCCGGGACTGATCCATCAGGTCCACCAGGCGCTCTCCGGCGTCGGATCGAGTTCTGCGGCCGGGGTGCGTCCGCAACCCGCGGTGCCCGTCAAGAAGTCGGTGCTGCCCGACTACATCGTCTGTCTCGAGGACGGCAAGAAGCTGAAGATGCTGAAGCGTCATTTGAAGACCGCCTACAACCTGACGCCCGAGCAGTATCGCGAGCGGTGGAGCCTGCCACCGGATTATCCGATGGTGGCGCCGAACTATGCCAAGCAGCGCAGCCAGCTCGCCCGCGATCTCGGGCTTGGCACCAAGAGCAAGCGCCGCCGCGGCTGATTCACCGCCGCGGCGACGCATGCCCAGGGCTCGGCCGCCGGGCCGGCGACGCCGGTAGGATTGCCGGCCCGTTTGGTCTATAGTCCCGCGGATTCGAACCTCCGAGTACCGTCGGCCCCATGCCCTCGCGGATCGAGCAGCTGTGCATCGATAAAGGCCTGAAGATGACCGGCCAGCGCCGGATCATCGCGCGCGTTCTCTCCGACGCGAGCGACCATCCCGACGTCGAGCAGGTCTATCGCCGCGCGGCGGCGATCGATCCCCGCATCAGCATCGCGACCGTGTACCGGACGGTGCGCCTCCTCGAGGAAGCAAGCATCATCACCCGCCACGACTTCGGTGACGGCCGGGCGCGTTACGAGGAGGCCGACGAGCATCACCACGATCACCTCATCGACATCAAGACCGGCGAGGTGATCGAGTTTCAGAATTCCCGTATCGAGGCTTTGCAGGACGAGATTGCGCGCGAGCTGGGCTACCGGCTGGTCGGGCATCGGCTGGAGCTGTTTGGCACGCGCATCGACGGCGCGTCTCAAAATCAGGCGGCACGGGGCAAGAAACCATGATGATCGATCGCGCATCGCATCTGGGTGCGCCCGCATTGCTGGGCGCAGGACCATCCGGCGGGATCACCTCCGGCACCATGGAGGTGCGGCTGGCGGCGACCGAGGCCGAGATCGACGCGGCCCAGGCGCTCCGCTATCGCGTGTTCTACGAGGAGATGCAGGCCCGCCCGAGCGCGGAGGCCAACGCGCGGCGCCGGGACGCCGACCGCTTCGACGCCTGGTGCGACCACTTGCTGGTGATCGACCATAAGCGGGGCGACCGCGCCGCCGGCGTGGTCGGAACCTACCGCCTGTTGCGGCGCGAGCCCGCGGCCCGCGCCGGCGGATTCTACACGCAGACGGAATTCGACATCGCTCCGCTGCTCGCGGTCCCGGGCCCGGTGCTCGAGCTCGGCCGCTCGTGTGTCGACGCCGAATATCGCACCCGTCCGACCATGCAGCTGCTCTGGCAGGGTATTGCGAGCTACGTCGTCCAGCATGACGTTCGCGTCATGTTCGGGTGCGCGAGCCTCCCGGGCACCGAGCCGGACGTGTTGGCCCCCTCGCTCTCGTATCTCTATCACTATCACCTGGCGCCGCCGTCGCTGCGCGCCCGCGCGCTGCCGGACCGCTACGTGGAGATGAACCGGCTCACACCCGCCGAGATCGACACCGAGACGGCGGTCGCACAGCTCGATGCGCGGGCCGCACTCGCCGCCCTGCCGCCGCTGATCAAGGGCTATCTGCGCCTGGGTGGTCTCGTCGGCGAGGGGGCCGTGATCGACCCGCAATTCAACACGACCGACGTGTGCATCATCGTCGTGACCGACCGCGTGACGGACAAATATTTCAACCACTATCGTCGGCGAATGGCGGGCGGCGACAAACTCGCTGACGGCGACTAGGACGCACGCGGCCGGTCATGGGCCATTCCGTTCCGCGCGCGCTTGCCCGTCTTGTCGCGTATTTGCTGCTGACGTTTTCGCTGATGCCGGTGCAGGCGCTGCTGCTTGCCGTGGGCTCACCCCTGGCCCGCCGACTGCCGCACCGCTATCACCGCATCGTCTGCCGGATCTTGGGGCTCGAGCTCGAGACGCTGGGCGCCGTCTCGCCCATGGTGCCCACGCTGTTCGTCGCCAACCATGTCTCGTATCTCGACATCGAAGTGCTGTCCGCCGCGGTCCCCGGTTGCTGCTTCGTTGCCAAGCGCGAGGTGGCGAGCTGGCCGTTGTTCGGCTGGCTGGCGCGGCTGCAGCGCACGGTGTTCATCGAGCGGCGCTCGAACGGCGTTGCCGAGGAGCGCGACGGGCTGGCGCAGCGGCTGGACGAAGGAGAGAGCCTCGTACTGTTCGCCGAGGGAACCAGCGGTGACGGCAATCGCGTCAAGCCGTTCAAGAGCTCGCTGTTCAGTGTCGCCGAGCGCTCGTCACACGGCAGGCCGCTATTGGTTCAGCCGGTATCGGTCGCCTACACGCGCCTGGACGGCATGCCGATCGGCCGGCAATGGCGTCCCTTGTTTGCCTGGTATGGTGCGATGGATCTGGCCCCGCACCTTTGGCACGTACTGGGACTGGGCCGGGTCACGGTGACCCTGATCTTTCATCCGCCGGTGACGCTCGCCGAGGCAGGCTCGCGCAAAGCACTCGCGGCGCATTGTCAGCGGGTCATCGCCGCCGGCCTCGAAGCGGCGAATAGCGGGCGGGTGCGCGACCGGTTGCCGGCTTTGTCCGCGGCACCGGCTGCTGCACCCGTCGGATAGACCCCCGTGTCTCAGGTCTATGGGGCTGCCTTGACAGGGGGGAGGGGCGCTAGCACGTTAAGGGCCGGCCGATTCGAGAATTGGCACTCCTTGCGACCCCCGCTTTGAGCAAAAAACTTTTCATCAAATCATATGGTTGCCAGATGAATGTCTACGACTCCGCCCGCATGGCGGATGTCCTGGCGCCGCTCGGCTATCAGCCGGTCGATGACGCGGCCGCGGCCGATCTCATCATTCTCAACACCTGCCACATTCGCGAAAAGGCGGCGGAAAAGGTCTATTCCGACCTCGGCCGTCTGCAGCTGCTGAAGGCGTCACGAGGCCATGCCGCTGAGCGGGCCGGCGGGCCGCTGGTCGCCGTCGCCGGCTGCGTGGCGCAGGCCGAGGGCGAGGAGATTTTGCGGCGCGCTCCTTATGTCGACATGGTGTTCGGGCCGCAGACCTATCATCGCCTTCCCGAGATGGTGGCTCGTGTCGCTCGCGGCGCCGGCACGGCGCTCGATACGGAGTTTCCCCCGGAGCCGAAATTCGATTCGTTGCCACTGCCGGCAGCCGTCGGAACGGCCTTGGCCGGGGGCGAGGTGCCCGCGGTTACGGCGTTCCTGACCGTCCAGGAAGGCTGCGACAAGTTCTGCACGTTCTGCGTCGTTCCTTACACGCGCGGCCCGGAATATTCGCGCTCGGTCGCGGCGGTCGAGGCCGAGGCACGCGCCCTCGTGGCCCGCGGTGCGGCCGAGCTCACCCTGCTCGGCCAGAACGTGAACGCCTATCACGGCCAAGAAGAGGCGGGCACGGTCGTGGGCCTAGCCGGCCTGATCCGGCGCCTGGCCCGCATCGACGGCCTCGCCCGCATCCGCTACACGACCTCGCACCCGCGCGACGTCGATGACGCGCTGATCGCCTGCCATCGCGACGAGGCGAAGCTGATGCCGTTCCTGCATCTGCCGGTGCAGTCGGGATCGGACCGTATCCTGTCCGCCATGAACCGCGGTCATGACGTAGCCGAGTATCGGCGCACCATCGACCGGCTGCGCGCGGCACGGCCGGACCTGGCACTCTCGACCGACATCATCGTCGGCTTCCCGGGTGAGACGGATGCCGATTTCGAGGCGACCTTGGACCTGGTCCGCGAGGTCACCTTCGCGAGCGCCTTCTCCTTCAAGTTCAGCGCGCGCCCCGGCACGCCCGCCGCCCTGCTCGACGCGCAGGTGCCCGAGGCGCTCAAGGACGAGCGGCTGCAGACGCTCCAGGCGCTGCTGCGCGCGCAGCAGGAGAGCTTTAACCGCGGCATGGTCGGGCGCGTTCTGCCGGTCCTGTTCGAGCGCGCGGCGCGCCACCCCGGCCAGATCGCCGGACGCACGCCGTACCTGCAGGCGGTTCACGCGCAGGCGCCTGCTGCCTGGATCGGCACGGTGCACGATGTGAGGATACTCGCGGTCGGCCCCAACAGCCTGACGGCAGCACCGGTCGGCGGCGCTGAGTCAGGGCCGCTCGCTGCACCGGAAAGGATTTCGGCTTGAGGCCGCCCGTCGAAATTTCGCAGCCGCTTCATCTTCAGTTCGACGACAACACGTTGCTGCCGCTCCTGTTCGGCGAGCACGATCGCCATCTGGCGCGGATCGAACAGCGTCTCGGGGTGTCGGTCGTGTCGCGCGGTAACCGGGTCGCCATCTCCGGGCCGCCGTCGGCGGCCGAGCGGGCGCGGGATTCTCTCCTCTTTCTCTATGACCGCCTGCGCCGCGGCCACACCGTCGATGCCGGCGAGGTGGATGCCGCACTCCGTATGGTGAGTGCCGATGACGAAGCCGGGGCGCGCGACCTGTTCGGCGCCGAAGACCTCGCGATCCGCACCCGCAAGCGGCATATCCAGCCGCGCACCCCTGGCCAGGTCAATTACCTCAAGGCGCTGCGCGATCGCGAGCTGGTCTTCGGCATCGGCCCTGCCGGCACCGGCAAGACCTATCTCGCCGTGGCACAGGCGGTTCATCAGCTGACGTCGGGGCGTGTCGACCGCATCATCCTGTCCCGGCCGGCGGTCGAAGCCGGGGAGCGCCTCGGTTTCCTGCCCGGCGATTTGCGCGAGAAGGTCGACCCGTACCTGCGCCCGCTTTACGACGCGCTGCATGACATGCTGCCCGGCGAGCAGGTGATGCGCCGCCTGGCGTCGGGCGAGATCGAGATCGCCCCGCTCGCCTTCATGCGCGGCCGCACGCTCGCCAACGCGTTCGTCATCCTGGACGAGGCGCAGAACACCACGCCCGTCCAGATGAAGATGTTCTTGACCCGGCTCGGCGAGAATAGCCGCATGGTGGTAACCGGCGACCTGTCGCAGGTCGATCTGCCGGCGGGCGTGCGCTCGGGACTGCGCGACGCGCTCGATGCCCTGGAGCGCGTCGAGGACATCGCGATCGTCACCTTCGGCGCTCAGGACGTCGTGCGCCATCCGCTGGTGACAAAGATCGTGAACGCCTATGACGCCCGCGAGGTGAAGCGGCGGGCCGACCCCACCACCCCCAAGGCGCGATGAGCAGGGCCCGCGCCAAGCGGCAGCGGGCGCGGGGGACCGGCGCCGGACGCGGGCGCCGGAGTGCTGCTTCGCCGCACGTGTCCGTGCTAGTCGAAGCGCCGGAATGGCCGCGACGGCTGCGCGCGGCGGCAGCCCTGGCGCGCCGCGCCGGGCGCGAGGCCTTGTCCGCCGCGCCGGCCGGCGGTTCGCTTGGAACCGGGACCGTCGAGCTCAACGTCGTCCTGGCCGATGATCGCGCCGTCCGCAGGCTTAATCGCGACTGGCGCGGTCAGGACAAGGCGACCAACGTCCTGTCGTTTCCGAGTCAGAACGGCCCCGCTCGGAACGGCCCCGCTCGGAACGGAAGGCCGGTGCCGCGGCTGCCGCCCGGCGTTCCGGTGCTGCTGGGGGACGTGGTCGTGGCGTGCGGCGTGGCCGCGACCGAAGCGGCGGCACAGGGGAAGACCCTCCGGGCCCATCTCGCACACCTGGTCGTCCATGGCGTGCTGCATCTGCTCGGCCATGACCACGAGGTTGACGCCGAGGCCGAGCGCATGGAGGCGCTGGAAGCGAAGATCCTGCGCCGCATGGGCATCGCCAATCCTTATCGGACCACTGCATGAGCCCGCCTTCGCTAAAGCTACGGCGGACCACTCTCGTGCGCCGAAGCTCCCATGGGAGCGAAGGCCCATGAGCGACGCGGGTCCGCGCAGCATCGGCGACCGCATCCGGGCGATCTTCCGTC
>Ga0335071_10001109_pt1 | contig 29007 bp, 26 predicted proteins | sample Lox_Sample_15_FD_206724 | JGI IMG/M metagenome (GOLD analysis project Ga0335071, IMG submission 206724) | Soil microbial communities from Loxahatchee National Wildlife Refuge, Florida, United States - Lox_Sample_1.5 | ecosystem: Environmental > Terrestrial > Soil > Wetlands | place: USA...
CAGGGTCAGAATGCGCCGGTTCCCGAGATTGGGACTCCGGAGGGCTCAGCAGCCGAAGAAGAACTGCGCGAGGTAGGCCCGCCGGTGGAATTGAAGCCGGCATCGAACGAGACGCTCTCACTGCACATGGTGGGCGATGCGAAAGAGATCTACCAGGCAGTGGGCAAAGCTGCCGGCATCAATGTGCTCTTCGATCCCGACTACAACTCGAAGAGGACACAGGTGGATCTGACCAACGTGTCGCTGCTCGACGCGCTGCGCATCGTGGGCACCATGTCGAACACCTTTTGGCGGCCAGTTACGAGCAACACGATCTTTGTCGCCCAGAACACGCGCAGCAAGCGCACCGAGCTGGACGATCAGGCGGTGCAGACTTTCTACCTGACCAATGCCTGGCAGCAGAACGACCTGAATGACGTGCAGACTGCGCTTCGCAATGTGATGCCCAGCGCCAAGGTATTCGGTGTCGCCGGCCAGAACGCGATCGTGATGCGCGGCACCCCCGATGAACTGCTGCTGGCGCAGCAACTGATCGACGATCTCGACAAAGCCCGCGGCGAGGTCGTTGTCGATATCGCTGTACTCGAGGTGAGCAAGAACTGGGAGAAGACGCTGGGGATATCCTGGCCGAGCAGCTTCGGAGTGTCCTTGCAGCCGAATTGCTCATCGAGCGGCAGCTGCGCCAATTCCAGCAGCGGCTCTTCGACATCGGGTACTTCTTCGTCAACTTCCAGCTCTGCAACCCCCACGCTCTACACGCTGGCCAATCTCAACTCGACGAACTTTGCCGTAAATATCGGTTCTGCGACGCTGAACCTGCTGCTGACCGACAACAACACCAAGGTGCTGCAGAGCCCGCGCATTCGCGCTACGGACGCGCAAAAGGCATCGATGAAGATCGGCTCGCGGATTCCCATCGCCACGGGCTCCTACCAGACAGGCGCAGCCACGGCGCTGGTCAGTTCGCTGGTCAACACGCAATTCCAGTATCAGGACGTGGGCGTGAACATCGAAATGACGCCCAACATCCATTACGACCGCGACGTGACACTCAAGATCAAGATCGAGGTCTCCACGGAGAGCGGAACGGAAAATATCAGTGGCGTGACGGAACCGATCATCAGCCAGCGCGTGGTGGACCAGGTGATCCGGCTGCGCGAGGGCGAGGCGAGCATTCTTGGCGGCATCCAGAACAAGACAGAAGAAAACAACTGGAACGGGATTCCGGGGCTGAGCGCGATTCCGATCCTGAAGTACATCTTCGGTTCGAAGGACCACCAGATCCAGGACGACGACATCGTCTTTGTGGTGGTGCCGCACGTGGTGCGCACGCAGCAATTGAACGAGTCGAACCTGCGCGTGATCGACACCGGGGCGGGCCAGTCGATTGACCTGCGGCACTCTGAGCAGCCGAGTTCAGGCGCCGCGCCTGCAGCTGCCTTGCCGCCGGTGCGCCCCGCTGCTATCGAACAAGGTGCGCCGACAGGAACCACCATCGTGAGCTCGATCCCGGGGCAGGGCGCAATCGAGGCCGCGCCGCAAATGCTGGCTCAATTGCGCTCGGATATGGCTGCCAGCGGAGGAGCCGGGACGACAGCGCAAATCGCTGCGCCCGCCCTGACCACGCCTCCCACACCGCCGCCCGCGAACGCGCCGGCAGTGTCGTCTCCAGCTTCCCGGGCGCCCAACGCGCCGGCTGCGGCTGGGCCGGGACCAAGCCTGACCTTGAATGTGCCGGCGGCTCCGCAGGCAGCCGGCGCCAGTTTTCAGGTTCCTGTGGTTCTGAATGGCGGCGCGGATGTTTCCGGCGTGGCTCTGCAACTCCATTACGACGCCAGCAAGCTGATGTTAATCAATCTTTCGCCGGGAGACTTTCTTACGCGCGACGGACAGGCCGCGCCCCCCATTCACTCGGATGAGCCGGCCGGCAATTTGACGGTGGCTGAATCTCGCCCGCCTGGAGTTCATGGCGTAAACGGGACGGGTGTGGTGTGCGTGATTACGTTCCAGGCCAAGTCTCCTGGGCCCAGCGACCTGTCGATCGGCCGCGCCGCGCTGACGAACAGTTCGCAGCAGCAGGTTCAGGTGGCAAGCGCGCAAGCCAGTGTGACGGTGCAGTAACGGTTTTCGACCATGACCATCCCCTCGAATTCGCTTTCCCGGCTCCGGAATCGGCGCGGAGAGGAGGGCTTGACGCTGGTCGAACTGGTTGTCGCGACTTTTATACTGGGAATCCTGGCCGCGGTTGTCCTGCCGGTGGCGAGATTCGAGGTCAAGCGGCAGAACGAGCGGATGCTCCGCTACGACTTGTGGATGATGCGCGATGCCATCGATAAGTACAAGGACGCGGCCGACAAGGGAGCGTTCCAGACCAAGGTGGAAAGCCAGAATTATCCACCCGACCTGCAAACGCTGGTGGACGGCGTGGACGTTCAGGGCAAGAAGCTGAAGTTTTTGCGCCGCATCCCGGTGGATCCGATGACGAACAAGGCGGAATGGGGAATGCGTTCGATGCAGGACGACCCCGACTCCGACTCGTACGGCGGGCAAAGCGTGTTTGACGTCTACTCCAAGTCACAGGGAACGGCGCTGGACGGAACGAAATATTCAACGTGGTGAGAGAGACAGCCGTTAGCTCTTAGCTTTTAGCTGTCAGTTTGAACGTGCTGAGCTGGGAGCTGAAGGCAGAAGGCTGAGACGAGATTGATGAGGAAACTGCGCCAACACGGAGCCGGATTCACGCTCGTCGAGTTGATGATCGTCATGGCGATCATCGGCATTCTCGTCATTGTCGCGATTCCGAGATACGTCACCATCATCAAGCATGCGCGCGAGGCCGCCCTGAAGCAGGACCTCCAGACCATGCGGGCCGCGATCGATTCCTACACGATGGACAAGCAGAAGGCGCCACAGTCGCTCGACGACTTAGTACAGGATGGCTACCTCAGGGCGATTCCCGAGGACCCGATGACTCACGCGAAAGACACATGGGTCACAGACACGAGCGAGGCCATGTACTCGATCGACGAGACCGATCCCGGGATCACCGATGTACACTCCGGATCCGAGGACACCGGCTCCGACGGTCAGCCGTATTCCACCTGGTAATCTCCCCGATCCTGCTTGACTCTCTTCGCCAAGCCGCTCGATCTTTGTCGGTCAGCGAGCGGCGTCCCGGCACCAATTAAGGCACCTTACATTGCTCCCGGATTCGCGTACATTAACGAGAGAGGATCTTTGGCCATGCAAACGATTCGCACGCTTGCCAGGCTCGCGTGTGTCATGGCGGTCTGCGCCACGCTCCATGCGCAAGACGCTAAGCTCATCACCGTCCAGCTCCGCGACGGCAAGTCGGGTGCGCCGATCACGCCGTCCAATTTCCTCTTGCGCGTCGATCATTTCGAAACCGTGCACAACGAGTGGGTGAAGATCTACGACAACGGAACGGTGCTGGTTCGTGTCCCCGACGACGCGAAGGTTATTTCGCTGCAGGCGACCTATGACTCGGGGATGTCGACCTACATCAACTGCGACGTTGCCAAACAAAAGAGCAAAGAGCGGGAGAGCTGGTATCCCATCGACCTGATCCTCAAGGCGGGAGTGGTGGCGCCCAACGAATGCGGGAAGACGCAGTATCCCGCCAAGCCTGGAGAGTTTATCTTCTTCGTGAGGAAGCGAAACGCACTGGACCAGCTGCGCAACTCCGACTCGGAGTAACATTACTGATCGGCTCGATTCTGCATGGCGGCTTTGTCATCGAGGACGACTCATGACCCTGGATGCGCAACTCACGTATTGAATCGGTGCGACTTTAGTCGTGCCGCAGAAGCCTCACAGAGACTCGGGGCTTTAGCCCCTGAGGGAAGTTTTGGCACTCCACGCCTCATCCTCGGTTGCATTCGAATTCCTCGCTCAAGTTGAGAAGTCGTACTCGGGCCTCATCGGGTCGACACTGGCCGACCGCGACATCGGCCTTGGCGGCAAGCTGTTGTACGCGGGTAAGCTCGATGATGACGCGCGCGCGCTGATCGTCGCCGCCAACATCGCAGGCGCGACGTCGCTCACGGCAAGCGCCGATCCCGAAGTGCAGAAACAGGCTTTGCGTGACGGGACTGTGGACTTCCTGGTGGGCTCACTCGATGAGGCCTTGCGGATTCTCAAGAATCAGCTTCGCAAGCGAGAGCCGGTCGCTGTCTGCGTGGCGCTGGCTCCTGAAGTTATCGAGCAGGAGATGCGCGAGCGCGGCGTGCTGCCGGATCTGGTGGAAACCGATCTCCCGATGAAGGTCGAAGAGGCTTCGGCGCCAAAGGAGACGGCAACCGTCGTGTGGAGCGTCGCGTCGGCGCCTGCGCAATGGCTGCCTAAGCTTGATGCGACTGCACTCGATTGTCTCGACCCGAATGCCGCGCGTGCGCGCCGCTGGCTGCGCCTGGCGCCAAGGTACCTGGGCCGCACCGCGCAGTCGATACGCCTGCTCCGCTGTGACTCAGCTTTTACAACGCGATTTACGGAGCGCGTGCGTGGGCAGGTAGAACGCGGTGAAATCGGGACCGCGGTCGAGATGCAGATCCGCGATGCAGACGGAACTACCCGCCATCTCGGGTTCGAACCCGAAAGCCGCGGTACTTAGATTATCCGTCGCCGTGCGAACTACACGCGCTTTCAATCCGCGACTGCAATTCCTTAATGCCATATCCCGTCTTCGCCGACACGGGCAGAATCTCTTCGAGATCGAGAGCCTTCTTCAGCGCGCCCAGGTTGCGGGCGCGTTGATTGCCGCTCAGACGGTCGATCTTGGTGGCGACGACGATGAATTCGCGCCTGACCGATCGCAGCCAGTCGAGCAGCCGCCCATCGCTCTCCTGCGCGGGTACATTTGCATCGACGAGACACACGCACAGCCGAAGGCCGCTGCGTTCGGCAAGGTACGGCTCGATGAATCCCGGCCATGTTTCGGCAATCGATTTCGAAACCTTTGCATAGCCGTAGCCCGGCAGATCGGCGAAGATCATCTTCTTCGCCGATCGCTCGCCTGTAATTAGGAAAAAGTTGATGGCGCGGGTCCGGCCCGGGGTGGATGAGACCCGGGCCGTGGCCGTTCCTACGAGTGCGTTCAGCAGGCTCGATTTGCCTACATTGGAGCGGCCGAGAAAAGCGATCTCCGGCGGCCCCGGCCTGGGAAATTGCGTAGCCGAGACCGCCGAAAGCATAAATTCAGCTTTGACTTGCATGGCAGACTTGTTCAGTGTAGCGGGAGAGCCGATATCCGGGATCAGCGCCTACTCATAACGCAGCGCCACCGAGGGATCCACGCGCGCTGCCCTTCGCGCTGGCAGATACGAGGCAAGCAAGCCCGTCACCACCGCAAAGGCACAGACTCCAGCCAAAACCATCGGATTTCGTGCGCTTGTCCCGAACAGGAATCCACGCAGCAGGGGCCCTATCAGAAGCGTTGCCGCGATTCCCAACCCCATGCCCGCAGCCACCAGCACCGCAGCCTGCCGAAGCACCATCTCGAGAACAGCGCGCCGCGATGCCCCAAGCGCCAGCCGCACACCAATTTCGCGTGTACGCCTTGTCACGGAATAGGCCATAACGCCGTAAAGCCCCACGAGGGTCAGCACCAGCGCCAGGCCTGCAAAAGCGCTCAGCAGCACCATGGCAAAACGCGGTTGCGCCAGTTCCAGCCCGATCCGATCGTTCATGGTGCGCACTTCGGTCAGTGGAATATCCCGATCCATCGAGGTCACCAGGTTCCTCGCTTCGGGTTCAACGCTAAGCGGATCCATGGCAGTCCGCACCACCGAGTACATGCAGCACCAGTTGGGAAACTGGCCTGCGGGCAGGAAATACATCGGGGTGGCTTCCCGCTGTGCAGCCGTGGTTCGAATATTACCGACCACTCCCACGACGGTGCGCCACGCGGGAAGTTGACTGTTGGAGGCGCCGGGCTTCAGCTTCTTGCCGAGCGCATTCTCGCCCGGGAAATACCTTTCCGCAAATGCTCGGTTCACAATCATCACCTGCGGGGTCGCCTCCGTGTCCGCGTCGGCGAAATCCCGCCCGGCGAGAAGTGGAATTTCCATGACCTGGAAGTAACCGGGCGAAACCACATCCATCGCCGCGCTCTGCAGCTGACCTTTCGGCAGAGGATGCTCAGGGTTTTCAAAACTGATATGCGCCGCGTTCCCCGTCATCGGCAACAGCATCGACCCCGCTGCGGACTGAACTCCCGGCTGCGATCGCAGATTTCGGAAATACTCCTCGTAGAACTGTTCGCGCGTCTTCGCGTAACGCGAATCCGGAGTCTCGAAGAGAAAGGTCAGCAGATGGTCGGGATTGAAGCCCTGGTTGCTACGAGCCAGGTGGAAGTAACTGGTCGCCAAAAGCCCCGCTCCCACCGTCAAAACGATGCCAAGCGCCACCTGGCCTATGATGACTGCCGAAGCCAGGCGATTCCGGCCGGCCGTTCCGCTCCTGCCGGCCTCTTTCAGCGGGGACAAGAGGTCACCGCGCGCCGAACTGATGGCAGGCATGAGGCCGAACACAAGACTCGACACGAGCGAGATGGTGAGCGCAAACACGAGCACCGGCAGGTTCACTCCCGCATCCGCGGCGCGCGGCACACTGGAACCGATCAGGCGCAGCACCGCCGGCGTCGAGGCAAACGCGAGTGCGCACCCGGCCACCCCGCCGAGCAAACCCAGCGCCATGCTTTCTACCAGCAACTGCCGAATCAGCCGGGCCCGGTTCGCCCCCAAAGCCGCACGCATCGCCATCTCGCGCTCGCGCTCGCGCGCCCGAACCAGCAGCAGGTTGCCCACATTCCCGCACGCAATCAGCAGCACCAGTCCCACCGCGCCCAGGATGACGAGCAGAAGCGTGCGTGTATCGCCCAGCACGGCAGTGAGTTCGCTCTCGACGTGCGCTGAGCTGTGCTGGGTATTCGTGTCGGGATATTGCTTTGCCAGTCGCGCCGCGATCGCGTTCATATCCGCGTCGGCCTTGGTCGCCGACACGTCCGGTTTCAGCCGCCCCATCACGCTCATCTCATGGTCGCCGCGATTCGCTGTCTGCGCTTTCGGCGTCCCGTCGTTATCCAGCGCCAGCGTCGTCCAGAAGGTGTTCTGCGGTGCATTGATGGGAAACCGGAACTCTGCCGGCATCACGCCCAGAATTGTGTACGCGTCGCCGCTGAGGTGGATCGTTCGCCCCACCACCGCTGGGTCGGACCCGAATTGAGAGACCCACAGAGCGTGGCTGATCAGCGCCACCCGGCTGCCCAGCTTCTCCTCATCCGGCTGAAAGCCCCGTCCCAGTTCCGGCCGCAGGCCCAGCAGCGGCAGCAAATCCCAACTGACCACTTCGCCATCGAGGTGCACGGCCTGCTGCACGCCCGTCAATGTCAGCGACACATCGTGGTATGACACAAGATGGTCGAAGCTGTGATTCTGCGCCCGCCAGTCAAAGAAATCGGGATACGAAACCGAGTCGCTCGCAAACCCCTCCATTCTTTCCCACGATCGCACCTCGACCAGCCTCTCGGGATGCGCGTACGGCAACGGCCGCAGAAGTACCGCATCGACAATGCTGAAGACAGTCGTGTTCGCGCCGATACCCAGCGCCAGGGCCACAACCATCGCCGCATTCAACCCGGGCCGCTTCGCCAGCATTCGCACTGCAAAGCGCAGGTCGCGTCCCCACTGCGCCGGTGAAAGGATGCCGCGCTGCGCCCGCTGCCTTTCTTTCAAACCGGTTACATTCCCGAACTGCCGACGTGCTGCCCGCGACGCCTCGTCGGCGCTCAGGCCCTGCGCCCGGTAGCGATCTTCGAGCAGCGCAAGATGCTGCCCGATCTCATCATCGAAGAGTTGGTCCTCGCGACCCTGCGCCGCTTGCCCCCGTATTCTTGCCCACAGCATCCGCAGCCGCAGCATGGCTTCAGCCCTGCCTTTCGAGCTTCAGCAGGCGGTCCATTACGCCCGAGACACGTTCCCAGTTCTCCGTCTCGCGCTGCAGTTGCTTCGCGCCTTGCCGGGTGATCGCGTAGAACCGGGCGCGGCGGTTGTTCTCGCTGGTCCCCCACTTCGAGCCGATCCAACCCTGCTGCTGAAGGCGCAAGAGCGCCGTGTACACGGTTCCCTCGTTCAGATCGAGCACGCCGTCGCTCACCTGCTCGATCCGACGCGCAATGCCGAAGCCGTGCAGCGGCCCCATCGCATAGAGCGTCTTCAGCACCATCAAATCCAGCGTGCCCTGCAGGACTTCAGATTTCTTATCGCTCGACGATTGGCCCATGGCCCACTCCTTTGGACATTGCATAGAAGCTATCAGATGCTCCTTTGCAATGTCCATAGGGGATTCACCGGCATGGACAACCTGCAAGGCGAAAGCCACCACTCAGAGGCTGAGGGACAGAACCGAATACGAACGCGGCGGCAGTTTCACGGTCATTTTCGATCCGACCTTAGGGCTCTCCAGCGTCTGCGGCGCCACTCGCTTTGGATCGGCGAAAGTATTCAGCGCCTTCAGGTCTGAGCCGGTGATGGTCACGAAGTCGGTGACGCTGGCAGGCGTCAGATCCTCCCAGACAATCTCCAGCTCACGTTCCCTGGCGAGGTCGCGATTCAAGACAAGAATCGCCGCCGTTTTCTTTTCCGCATTGAGCACCGCAGTCACATCGAGCCACGGCACCTTGCCGAACCCCGGTACCGGCACGCCGATGCTCTCGATCGGCCGTCCCAGAGAATCGACTTCATAGCCCGGGCCCTCGGCAGCAACGCTCAGCGCGTTTCCATGCGCATATTTGAGCGCCCAGGAATATGGATAGTAGATGGTCTGGCGTAGGATGCCGTCTTCGTTGGTCATGATCGGCGCGATCACGTTGACCAGCTGCGCCAGGCATGCCACTTTCACGCGATCCGAATGCCGGATGAGAGAGTTGGCCAGCCCGCCGACCAGCAGCGCGTCTTGCAGGTTGTAGGGCTCTTCCAGAAGATGCGGAGCAAATTTGCGGCGCCCGTCCACATCGTCGCCGCTTCGCGCCCGGTACCACACGTTCCATTCGTCGAACGAAAGAAACAACTGCTTGCCCGACCGTTTTAGCGCGCGCACCGTGTCGCATACGGCGGCAATCTCCTCGATCTGGCGATCCATGGCCAGGTTCATCGCCAGGTAAGTCTGGCTCTCGTGCCTGGTCTCTTCGGTGTTTCCCCAATAGCGATGAAGCGAGATCCCGTCTACCTGCTCATAGCACTCTTCCAGCACGGTGCGATCCCAGTCAATATAAGTGGGCATGAACGGCCCACTCGACCCGCACGCAATCACTTTAATCTCGGGATCGACCGCGCGCATCTGCCGCGCCGCATCGGTTGCTTTAATGCCGTATTCCCTCGCCGGCATATGGCCGATCTGCCATGGCCCGTCCATCTCGTTGCCCGCGCACCAAAACTTCACGTTGTGAGGTTGCTCGTAGCCGTGGGCGCGGCGCAGTTCGCTCCATCTGGTCCCCTTGGCGACGTTGCAATACTCCACCAGCGCGGCGGCATCCTCTGCCGACGCGGTACCGAAGTTGAGCCCGAACAGAGGCTCGGCGCCCACCGCCCGCGCCCAGGTGACAAACTCATTGGTCCCGAATTGATTGGTCTCCAGAGTGTTCCATGCGCGATCGAGCACCGTGGGCCGGTTTTGCTTGGGGCCGACACCATCGAGCCAGTGGTATCCCGAGACAAAGTTGCCGCCGGGATAACGAATGATCGGCACGCCCAGCTCCCTCACTTCCTTCATCACGTCGGTGCGAAACCCGTTGGCATCGGCGAACTTCGATTTCGGATCGTAGATCCCCTCATAAATGGCCCGGCCAAGATGCTCCAGAAAAGAGCCAAACAGATTGCGATCTATACGCGAGATTTGCCGACCGGAATCGAGCATGACCCGAGTTGCCTGCTCACCCTGGGCCACCGAAAACTTGCTCAGCGCCGGTGCGGCGTATGCGGCTAGCGCTGCCTGGCCGGCTTTCTTCAGGAACCGCCTTCTGCTCACTGATTTCACTGTTTCTCCCTCGCGGGCCATGCTGCGACCTTTCGGTAAACCTTTTCTCAAACCTACGAAATTAGCTTCCGCGCATCCCACACGTCAAGTCAAGTGCATTCCATCCTTCTCTCACCGGCTGATAGAGTATCCTGAAAACGAATTCTCACTTCCCGGCCACTCCTAATGCCAAAGAAACGCCGCGCTTCTGGCAAGAAAAGCGATTTCACCGACATCCGTGCGGTTGCCGAGCGCGCCAATGTCTCCATCGCCACCGTCTCCCGCACCATCAATCGCATTCCCACTGTAAACACCAAGATGGCCAAGCGCGTCTGGGAGGCGATCAACGAGCTCAATTATTTTCCTAACACTCAGGCGCGCGCGCTCGTCTCAGGGCGAAGCGGCGTCTTCGGACTGATCGTCTCGGAAATCACCAACCCCTTCTTCGCCGAATTGATTCAGGGATTCGAAGACGTTGCTGTCGAAAACGGCTACGAGATCATGATCGGTTCCACCAACTACGACACCAGGCGGTGGGAGCTTTGCATCCGACGCATGCTGGAGCGCAAAGCCGATGGTGTGGCAGTGATGACCTTCGGAATCGAAGAGCCTCTGCTCCAGCAGTTTGCCCAACGCGATGTGCCGCTTGTCTTCATCGATGCGGGGCCGGAGCGGCCCGCTGTCAGCCTGCTCAAGGTCGACTACCATCATGGGATCAGGCAGGGGGTTCAGCATCTGGCAGTTCTGGGGCACCGCGATATCGCCTTCGTGTCGGGACCGAGGCGCCTGCACTCCGCGCATTCACGGCTCGATGCTTTCCAGAAATCCTTGAGCGAGTGCGGAATCGCACTCAATCCGGAATGGCTCATCGAGGGAGACCACACCCTGAACGGCGGCATCGAGGCGATGGGGCAACTCTTTTCGCGCAAGAAGCTGCCGACCGCGGTCATGTGCTCGAACGACATGACTGCCATCGGCGTCCTGCACTGCGCCAATCGCGGCGGCCTGCACGTTCCCGACGATCTTTCCATCATCGGCTTCGACGACGTCAACATGGTGCAGGTGATGTTTCCGCCGTTGACCTCGGTGCAGATGTCACGGCTCGATCTGGCCCGCGGCGCCGTCACCGCCCTGCGCGCGCACGTGGAACATACCTCGCCCAAACGCGAATACAAGATCGAAACGCGCCTCGTCGTGCGCGAATCGACGGGCTACCCGCGCGGCAGCCGAAGCGACCTGCCCAAGCCTATCGCCCATCATGCGGGACCGACCCAGAGCAGCGGCCGCTGAGAGCTGCAAATCTACTTCGCTTTTCCCTGGCTCGCTACGCCATGCACCGCCTGCGCGATTCGCTCGGGATCGCCCAGGTAGTAATGCCGCACCGATTTCAAGTTGTCGTCGAGCTCCTGCACCATGGGCACGCCGGTGGGGATGTTCAGGTCAATAATTTCCTGATCTGAAATGCCCTGAAGGTACTTCACCAGTGCTCGCAAACTGTTTCCATGCGCCGCTATCAGAACCTGCCGGCCCGACTTGATGCTGGGCGCGATCAGCTCATGCCAGCACGGCAGAACCCGCTCCACGGTATCTTTCAGGCACTCCGTCAAAGGGACCTGCACTTTCGTCAAGCCCTTGTAGCGCGGATCGTGTCCCGGATAGCGCTCATCGCTCTCCTCAAGCGCCGGAGGGCGAATATCATAACTCCGCCGCCAGATCTTCACCTGCTGCTCTCCGTACTTGGCCGCGGTCTCCGCCTTGTTGAGTCCCTGCAGCGCTCCATAATGCCGCTCATTCAGGCGCCAATCGTTCGTGACCGGCAGCCACATCAGGTCCATCTCGTCCATTACCGTCCAGGCTGTGCGGATGGCCCGCTTGAGCACCGAAGTCACCACGAGATCGAACTTGTAACCGCCCTCGCGCAGCGTAACGCCTGCCTGTTTGGCCTCTTCTCTTCCATTCGCCGACAGATCGACATCGGTCCAGCCCGTAAACAGGTTTTCCTTGTTCCAGACACTTTCTCCATGACGAAGTAATACGACCTTATACATTGCCCGTCCCTTTCATTGTCGCGGATTCAATTCAATTCTAAATAACCGGCGCGGCCGCAGCCGGCTCACGCTTCGAGCTGAGAGACTTCCTTCACGTCACCGCCTTTGCCCGCTCCAAACTCGATCCGCAGCGTCTTGATCTCCCAGGGCTTGAGCTGAACAGAATGATCGAGCGGCCACATCCCGCTCTTCAACGACGCTTCCGTCGGCTGTCCACCACGTTCCTGCAGCCGTACGATGGTTGCACCGTCGGAGCCTTCGGCGCGTTTCACCGCGAGCACGGCAACCGAGGCCGGAGAAACCGCCAGAAAAGAGCGCTCCCATGGCTCGGCGCCCGCGTGGCGCGAGTTCATCACATACTCCGCCGGCGTCTGCAGTTCATCAGCGCGACGGTCGAGATCGAGCGCAGCGCACGGGCCCTTTCCGGCCAGCAACCAGAAGGTGCGCTCCTGCCGGCCCTGGTCCTGCCATGCGTTATTGTCGTTGTGCGGGACCTGGGCGGGATTGTGCCGCGCAAAAGGAGCCGAGCGAATCAAAACCGTTCGCAACAGCCCGTCGAGACAGTCGTAGCTGTACGTTGATTTGTTGGCGAGGCCCAGCGTGTAGGTGCTTCCTCCGATCTGGCCCTGAACGGCGAGCCAGTCCTGATAAGGTTCCTCCTCGCCATTCGGCTTGCGCTCGACGGCCGCCCCCGGCACCTTCGCGATGATTCTCGCGTTTGCAAGCGCTGTCGGAATCTCCAGCTTAAGCATCTGCTCATGCTCGTGCCAGTCGATCACAAAGCGCAACTCGAGAAAATCGAGGCCGGCAAACTCGGCAATATCCAGAATGATCTCCGAGTTTTGCCATTGTGCTCTCTGGCGCGTAACCCGCGTCACCGGCCCGTTTTCGACGACCGCCCACGAAGTGAGCGTGGGCCGTCCCATCTCCTGTCGAAATTGGGAGATGCCGTGCGCCCAGGTGTCGCTGGTGTCGGAGATAACCACCAGTCCCACCGGCGACGAAAGCAATTCCGTCCCATCCGCAGCCTTGATCGAAGAAATCCCAAACCCCTCTTGAGAGGGTTTCAGCAGCTCCGAGTAGGAATCGCCGGCCGGCGCTTCGCCGTGAGCCATCTCGAAGACTTTGTAGCCGCACGCCGGAAGATCCACCCACGCAGAAATCCGCGGAACGAAGGTCGACATGCTCGCCGATGGCCGCCACTGCACCACAGTCCTGGTGCCATCCTTGGCGAGCAGATGCGTGATGGGGGTGTCGTTCTCAGGCGACCTGTCGGTGTGAAATTCGACCAGTGCCTTTCGCTCCCACGGCAGCGGGTTAAAGAGAAAGACTGCCCCCTCTTTCACCTCGCTCATGTCCACGCGCCTCGACATCAATTCCAGCGCTTCAACCTTCTTGGTTTCAGCCGTCTCGCAGGCCCAGCCGAGGCTGTCGCGCACGTCTTGATAATCGGAGTAGAGGGAAGTCCCCGCCATCATGTCGTGAAACTGGTTGAACGTCACTTTCCACCAGGCCTCGTCGTAATCGGCCGCAGGATAAGAGAACCCCGCACCGAGGTAAGCGATGAGCGAGATGGTTTCGCCCTGGATGAGCGAGCGCTCCGCTCTCCTGTTCAGATATTTGCCATCGCCGTAAGTCGAGTAACAGCCACGCGCATGATGTTGCAGCTCTGACCGGACTACAGGCAACGTCGAGAAAGCGGGCGACGCCTCAATCGCCTGGAAAAACTGCGCGAATGTGCTCCATCGTAGCTCGGGAAGCGCCGCGTCCTTCTGCATTTCGAGAACTCTGGCGACTTGCTTCTTTGTTACCGCGCCACCATGGTCACCCACCCCGAGCACAAACGCTGCGTGATCGAATCCCGGGGCGAAATTCGCGGTCGCCGCCTCTCGGATGTCGTCGGAGCCGGCATCGTAATCCCGTAATCGCAGAGTCAGGACCCGCGAGCCGTCAGGGCCCTCCCACCAGAAGAGTTGCGGCAATGTTGCTCCATCGTGCTCGCCGGGACGCATGAAGACGTAGTACCCGTACCCGGCACCCTTAAGGATTGTCGGCAGGCCCGCCGCGTGCCCGAACGAATCCGGGTTGAACCCGATCTTCACATCCACTCCCAGCGCACGCCGGCAGTACGCCTTGCCATACAAGGAATGCCGCACAAAACTCTCTGTTGCCGGAATGTTGCAATCTGGCTCGACAGGCCAGCCGCCCACGACCTCCCACCGCCCTTCGCGCACACGCGCCTGAACCTCGCGAAACATGTCGGGGTCTGCTCGTTCCACCCACCGGTAATGAGCCGAAGAGGAATGCGAATAGTGAAACGCCGGTGTTTCGTTCATACGATCGAGCGCACTGCGAAAGGTGTTGAGCGCTTCATCCGATCCATCGCGCCATGGCCACAACCACGCGGCATCGATGTGCGAATACCCCATGATGTGCAGCACTTTTTTCGGCTTTGCGTCTTCGCCGGCTAACAACTCGCGCGCCAGGGCCGGCCGCGCAGCCAGCGCGCCGGCGGCCGCCGACCCTGCCGCCAGAAACTCCCGTCTTGAAAACTGTCGTTCACGATTCCGCATGAATGATCCCTTCCCTCTTTCGAGAGGACGCTAACCCTGACTTTGTCTCACCTAGTATTTATATGCCTGCGTGCGGGAACTCTTGGCGTCGGCAATCCGATGATTGGTCCAACTCATCGAGGCATAGGAAGGCGCAAAGCGGTATCTCTTGACCGGCCGAAATTGGATTTCGGCAGCGCTTCGCAGAGTGGCCCGATGTGCTCAAGACACTTGATAGGCCAACAGACGGTCGGGCGCTCAGGGTTGCGAGACCTGGCGTTACCTGGATTCAGGCAGGGACCGAGAAGAAATGACTGCGAGGCTCTGACTTGACTTCTGGTGCCGAAGAAGGGACTCGAACCCCCACACCCTTGCGAGTACATGGACCTGAACCATGCGCGTCTGCCAATTCCGCCACTTCGGCACATTGAGCGCCCAGACGAGAATTGCCTGAGCAGGCAGCAAATTTGAGTTTCGCAAACCGAGAATGCGGTGTCAAATGACGGTCCGATGCACAAAACCCAAAGGTTTACATTGGCGCCGTTCTGTTTCCGCCTCCGCCGGCGTCACCCTGGCGTCTTCACGCCCTTTTCGAGCATTGCCACGGCCTTGGCCAGCCGCGCTTGCCGCGTCTCTTCCTTCTTGGCTTCGGTGATCCAGCGAACGTACTCTTTGCGGTGCGTGTAGCTCAGCTTCTCAAATCCGTCCCACAGCTTTTCCTTCTTTAACAGCCGCTCGAATTCCGCGGGAACCTCGACGGTCCGGACCTCCTCGTCCTTCCACACCACCACATCGACGGAGTCGCCTGGGCCCTTGCCGATTTTCTCGCGCACACCCTTCAGGACGCCGAGCGTGTGGTGCGCCATGCCGCAGTTCATCAGCGATCCGCGATACGGTTCGCCGTCGATGGTCGCCTGCACCGGCACATTGCCCCTGGTGCCAAATTCGGTTTCGACGTCGTAGGGAAACTCGACGGCGGCCCCGCCTTTGCCCACGGCAGAGCTTTGGATCACCGCTTTGAATTTGTATTTCTTCACTGCCATGGTGTCTCCGTTAAGGCGGGATCCTCGACCGTTAATTCTTCGCTTCTTCGATTTTCACTCCGGCCCGACCGCCTCACCTCGGAGCTTGAAATGAAGACGCACACAGAATAACGCCGACTCGCCGGGGATGCGGATTTCACCAGGCAGGAAAAAGAGGCCGGTTCCGATCCATCCCGGCCTCTTCAGAGATCGATTACCTGACGTCGAGCGTCTCTACACCAGCTTGGCGTCGAGCGTGACCTCCGTGTTGTTCGCAAAAAGCTTCGAGATCGGGCAACCTGCCTTGGCATCTGCAGCAGCCTTATCGAATGCTTCCTTGCTCGCGCCGGGAACGCTTGCAGTCGTGGTTAAAGCGATCTTGGTCACTGCAAATCCGCCGTCCGTCTTGGCCAGGGTGACTGCCGCATGGGTTTCGATCTTCGTCGGCGTCAGCCCCGCGCCGCCCAATTGTGCGCCCAGGGCCATCGAAAAGCAGCTGGCGTGCGCCGCGGCGATCAGCTCTTCGGGTGTGGTGCCGGTGGCCGCGCCTTCAAAACGAGTGGCGAACGAATAATTCGCGTCTTTCAGCACGCCCGTCGCTGTGGAAATGGTGCCCTTGCCTTCTTTCAACGAACCTGTCCAGATTGCGCTTGCTTTGCTAGCCATATTTTCTCCTTGGGGATTTTTCCTGGAATTCGAGCGGCGACGTCTTCAGAAAGAAATCGCTGTAAGTTTGTTGCTGCCGCGGGCGCTACTGAGGCCCGAGCCGCTTTTGATACCCTGGGCGCCTGCCGGGATGGCCTCGCTCAGGCCGCCTTCTCTCTATGCTAATCTGTCGGGCATGCTACCCCAGGCGCCGCGCCTTGTGAATTCTGAGTCAGCGCCGCAATCTGCCGCTGAAATCTCACAACGTGGTCCAAGTCCGGCAGCCGCGGCCGCGCCCCAGGTCGACCCTCCAATCGATCACCACTGTCAGGTCTGTCCCACCTGCGGCCAGCGCCTTACCGGCCACCGTTGCAAACTGGTATGCGGCGGTTGCGGCTATTACATGAGCTGCGCAGATTACTACTAGCCTTCCATGCTTGAGACCGGCCTCTACCGGGGCGCATGCACGCCCAGGTCAGCAATCATCGTGCGGATCACGATCATGGCAGACACAGTAAGCGCAGCGAGCAGGCAGGTCCAGAAGCCGACACGGCTGTAAGGGACGACGAAGGTAGATTGCCGGCCGAAAAAAGGGATGCCGGCTTCGTCGGGCAGCACGGCCCGTACCACAACCGCAAAAACGAATCCCCCCGCCCACACCATGGCGATGCGCAGGGCTAGCCGGAGGGTCTGCGCCAGAAGCGACGTGTGCGTGGCATCCATGATTGCGTCGACCTGCGCAATGAGCCGCGCAGGCACACCTCCCAACTTTACCTGCATCCGGCCGAACGATACAATCGTTACTGCAGGCCGACGTAGCTCAGCTGGTAGAGCAGCTGATTCGTAATCAGCAGGTCGTCAGTTCAAGTCTGACCGTCGGCTCCATATTATCAATAACTTACAGAATGTACACTTAGGCATCTCGAATCATGTCAACACTGTGTCAACGAATTTATAAGAATCTCTAATCTCAGAAATTATCCGATCAACTTATTTATTTTCAATGGTTTGATGCTTTGCTGGGAAAAGTGCCCGGACTGCTTCCGCGCTCCCCCAGGGTCTTGAGATCAGTTGCAGTCACATGTCGAAGGTAACCTTTACTAAACACAGCACTTACACCCCTTACGGGGATGCGTCACTGCCTGCTTGGCGTGATTCGACGCCATCCCCAATGTGCCTGCCCTAATCGGCCGTGAGGCACTCAATGTTTGGCAGAACGTTGGGATTAGTTTTCGGAAGTCTGCACTTTACGCAGGGGATTTTCCTGTCTTGGTTTTTGTCTTTCTGGTCGGCCCATCCCCGTAGCGAATGGTTATGGTGTTGCGGTCCTTGCTGATCCTCGGCGGATCACCGCGCGGCGAGTATATCTCTACGGTGCGCCCAAAGTTCTTGATGGTCAGTTGCAGGCGATCCCCCCTTGGAAGCTTCTTTCTTGCCATTGTCCTACCTCGTCTTCTCGATCGGTTTCGGCCAGCCTTCTGGCGGTTTCTTCTTTTGCATGGATTGCCTCATCGCATCCTGCCAGCGTCCATCAACGGGGCGCGGCTTCGGGAATGGCGAGATCATAGCAGGCTCCATTCGCCGATGCCTTCTGATGCAGTTCCGCCATCATGCCGAGATGTTCGGCTCGGATGCTTGCACCTGTGGAAATCGCTGTATGCGCTGAGAAGCAAGACTAGGCAATGAGAATCGGGAACAGGAGGCTTAGATGCCTGCTATCCGAGCGGAGACTCAGGGTAGAAGCTGAACCCTGCTACTTGCTTCCAGCCCAGATAGAGCGGGCATCCCCACTTCTTTCGCAACGATCTCACAAACGCGCAATCTTCATCGCAAGGCTCCTGATCGAGAACCAGAAACCAGGCATGGGCTGGTTTGCGGCCGGGATAATGATTGTATTCGAGAATTTGACCAAGAGCTTCCCGCACTGCGGCCTTTGTGTTGCCGTTATACGCGATCTTGAACTCAGCCATCCCCCAGTCGCGCCCAATTTTGAACTGCATGTCGACTTGGCGCCGTTCGCGATAGCCCTGAATGGAGTGGCACTTCGACAGCCATTTCTGAAACTCCCTGGAAAGGTTCATGTGCTTCGGGAGAATCATCCTTATGGTCGCCGGTGTCGCTCTGGGATACGCAGTCTCCAAACCCGCCGCTAGGTCCACATCAGCATCAGAGAAGCCGTGTTTCTTGTATTCGACCCTTTTTCCTCTTTTCTCGAATTCCAAAAGTTCGGTCTCGTCGATGCTCAGAACCGTTGTGTTCGGGGAGCGGTCCTTATAGGGAATCTCTGCAAACGGGTGCTCCCAATCCACGGCAATAAGGTGCCGCCAGGCATCCCCCTCTTTGGTCTTAATCGGAGACCGCTCGTCATAGAAATACGCAAGCTGTCCCTCTTTGCCCAGGACATGCCCGAAACCCACCAGAAGGTTTGGACGGCCTGAATCCCGTACATAGAGGTTGTCACCTGCCCTGATCTCCCATGCGAACTTGCTGATACTCCCCTTCTGAGAAGGGGCAAGGGCCTTCCAGCCGGGAGGTCTCCGCGCAGGCCCGTAGCGACTCAAGTCCGTTCTGAAAATCGGACCGTAGGTTATTGCCGCCAGCCCCCTTGGAAAGCACTTTGCGAACATATCTTCGCCTCTGTAGCCCTTCCGCATCGCCATCCGCCAGCTAGCCATAACGTCATTCTAGTGGCCGTCGGAGATTCGAAAGGGGCAGAACGGGGGGAGACTGCTCCACCCTGCTCCAGTAAATCCCCCTAGCGAGCAATCTGCTGCCCGCCACATAGTGGGCAGAATCGTGCAGTGCCGGTGTAGTATCTTCCACAATTTGCACACAACATTGCAGGAGGTTGCTGAGGCACAGGAGCGGTCTTCGGTTTTGTTATGAGGGCAATCATACCCAGAGCGACCACCGGGACAGCCCAGATTAGCAGCCAGATAAACAGTCCTAATCCGGCCCCGAGGGATTCGGCTCCGCTTAGCACCCCGCCGTGTTTGCTGTTGGCAACATTCACCATGCCAGCGCAGGAGCCGACGAAGCAGAAAATCGTCCAACCAGCCATTCCGATTTTCGCCAGCTTATTCATGACTACTGCAAATCCACGGTTGTTGAATCGCCCGACTCAAGGCCACCAGAGAGTTGGAGTTTGTAGGTGCCTTCGGGAACATCAAACACCGCCGTCCCGAGACTCATTACACCTGGATTGACGCTCTTGAGTATCCCGAACGAGTCCTCAAGGTAGATGCCTTTAGAACTCTCGTCGTATTCGCGCCTATCGTTGTCCACCAGCTTCAGCGGCGGAAGCACGCTAGCAGTTCGGTCATTATTTTGAGCTGCAAGTTTGACGATCAGGAACTTCGCATCTGGCCATTGGTCACCTATCTTCTTTGCCCAGTGCACGTCCATGACCTCGTACGACCACACACCCACCGTTACCATTTCACCTATTTTGTGAACCTTAGCCGGTGTGACTGCTGCGGGCGTGTTGGAGTTGTTGTTTCCAGACAACCCGCCAATTGCCGCAAGAATGAAACCTATAGCTAATACTGACAGAATGACGGTCCCGAGTGCAGAGCTTTTAGCTTTGGGTTTGTCGGGTTCCGGCGTGGACTGAAAGGATGGCTGCAAGCCGCATTTTGCGCAGGCGGCACTTGAATCCGTGAGTTGGTTGCCGCAATTACGGCAAAACATCTTCACCTCCGCAGATACAGAATCTGAATGATTCGGAACGCGACACCGCGTGAGCACATTTCGCGCTGTCAAGTGAGAATCTCGGGCACAGATTCAGTGCCCGTACTATCCATACGATAGTGTGGATTTGGTTTTTAGCGTAACCCCACGATAGTGTGGATGGCAAGTGATGTATGCAAGGCGCTAGGAAAACGAATCCGACTGCTGCGCAAAGAGCGTGGCTGGCGTCAGATTGATCTTGCCGAAGAGACAGGAATCCACGAGAACTACGTCTCGGACCTTGAGCAGGGGCGCAAGGAAATCTGCTTACGGACGTTGCTGGCTATTGCACGAGCCTTCGACATGACGATTGCAGAATTGCTCAAGACCATCGACTAGCAAACGCATCCGTACCAAGATTGCGAATGCCTAATTTACTCGCCGACCCGAGCCAGTTTAGATCGTGGCGACTGGCTAAGAGGCACCGCAAAAACCATATGGAGACAAAGCGAGTCGTGGCTTGAGGGTTTCTACACTGGCCTGGAATTACTGCGATTTCTTGACGGCCTGCTGGCCGGTGAGCGCCCGCTCAATATCCCAACCCCGATAAAGCCGTGAAACGATTGTGTTGGGACTGGTCTTCAGCCGACGTGCCCAATCACCAATGCTGGTCGAAATACCATTCCAAGTGATAATCCTAGCCCTGGAGTGATAGACACAAGCCTTGTACCTGGGTCCCCAAAAGCAGTTTGCCTTGCTCCAGGGCTTTCCAGGGTCACGAGCGACAAGCACCGTGCCCTTGGGGCGAAGCCCCATATCGGCCAAGAACCCATCAAAAGTGCGCCACTTGGTCACACATTGACGGGTTTGTGCCCTGAGATTGCGCCAGGCATATTGGGTACTCAGCCTTTTGCGTCTTAATACCCGCTCAGCGTTTGTAGTCATAATCGTTCTACGAAAAAAGATGATGGAGCCAGTCAAACAGTTTGTCAAGAGTGCGTGATTGTGCAATTGATTGCACAGACAGACCTTCCATTGCAGTGACGACTTGGCAGCCTGAAAGGTCGAATTTACTGTTTCTGCTTGAGCGCACTGGTGAGGCGATAGCATTGCTTCCAGGGCGAGAGGCATGAACGTGCTCGGCAAGCCTTCCCCTACACCTGTACAATTGGCATCATGTTGCGATAGGCAGTCACAAATTGTCATTGGTATCGGGATTCATGAAGGTCCGATCGATAGCAAGAGGCTGCGGCCGGTCGAGCAGGATAGGGCAATTAGACTCTGGTGCCGGTGCGCCTGAGAGCTGCGTTTCCCTTCCTGTGGTGAGCCTCTTTTGCGGACCGGGTGGTTTCGATGTCGGTTTTGAACAAGCCGGATTTGTGCCGGTAGTCGCGATTGATGCGGATCCCGCGGCATGCAAAACATTCCAACGCAATCACGCCCAGACTTCCGTATTGGTGCGGGATCTTGCCAAGGCTCCTCGAAAGTACGTCGTTGAGCGACTACATGAACTCCCGCACAACCCGCGACCGGTTGGAGTCATCGGCGGTCCCCCCTGCCAAGCGTTCTCACGAAGCAACGGTTACAAAAAGGACGGTGATCCGCGCGCAGAGTTACCCCGGCACTACGCGAAGATTCTCAGAGAGCTGAACGAAGAATATAAGCTCGATTTTTTTGTATTCGAGAACGTCTTGGGACTGAAACATCAACGTCATTCTGCCGCGTTTGAGCAGTTCAAGCAGCTTTTTGCGGATGCGGGGTTTTCGATTTTTGAGAGTGAACTCGATGCTGCTGACTTTGGCGTCGCTCAGGTTCGTAAGCGTGTTTTCATTGTGGGTCTCAATAAAGAGAAGTTTCCAAAACTGCAATTCACTTTCCCGACACGGAGCGCGTTATCGCGGCCAACCGTCCGCAATAAGATCGGGAATCTCCGGCCACCCGTCTTCTTCGAGCGTGGTATCCGCCCTGAGACAATTCCGGTTCATCCGAATCACTGGTGCATGCGCCCACGTTCGGAGCGCTTCGAGAATGGCACCCTGAAACAGGGGGAAATTAAAGGACGTCCCTTTCGCGTGCTCCGATGGGATGAGCCAAGTTGGACCGTTGCTTACGGCCATCGTGAAGTTCATGTTCATCCTTCGGGAAAGCGAAGATTGAGCGTATACGAAGCGATGCTATTGCAAGGGTTTCCACCATCGTATGTACTGCACGGTACCCTTTCCGATCAGATAAGAATGGTCTCGGATGCGGTCGCTCCACCAGTCGCAAAGGCAGTCGCAGAGAGAATTCGTGAAACGCTCCGTTATCCGAAGAAAGTCGATGATCACTAAAGCGCCTACGAATGCTGAGCCTGCATTGGTACAACCGGAACATCGGGCGCTATTTCGGGGGTTGGCCGACAGCACCTCAATAGATGTCCCGCCGCAGCTGCGCCATGCGTTCCTCGAGTACGGGAAGAAAGGTTTTCGTGGTTTTCCCTGGCGGGAACCGGGCATGGCACCTTACCCACTCTTGCTTGCCGAACTGCTCCTCGTTCAAACCAAAGCATCCGACGTCGCTCTCATCTGGCCAAAACTCATCAATCGATATCCGACGCCGGCACTCCTTGCAAGAGCAACCGTCTCTGCTCTTTCAAAACTGCTCCGGCCATTAGGACTGCAAAATCAACGCACGAAGGCGCTCCGTTCGCTAGCTAAGTATTTAGAACAGGAATGGGCGGGCCGAATACCGTCAAACATAATCGATCTATTGTCGCTGCCTCACGTCGGACTTTACGCTGCGGCCGCAGTGAGCTGTTTCGGTCATGGTGAACGCATTCCGATTGTCGACACAAATGTGCTGCGGGTTCTTACGCGAATATTTGGGCTTCCCATCCAGCGAGAACTCCGACGCAGCCGCAAAGCGTGGGCCATTGCATGGGCACTCCTGCCGAAGGAGCAAATCAAGGAGCACAATTATGCCCTATTGGACTTCGCGGCTCAAGTGTGTACGCCCAAATCGCCCAAATGTACCACGTGCCACATCAAGACTTCATGCGTCTACGGCTTGGCTCGCCCGGTCACACAAGCGCATAAAGACAACACTCCTACTAGCGATTTATGATTGTTGGTTTCAGAAGCACTTACCAAGTGGGAACGTCATAATGCCGTCGCGATTAGATTCGTGTGCCCGGCTTTACTTCTTGGAGGGTCAAGACTGGTGTCCGTTTCCAGCCTGGGCCCACTTTTTCATCCGCACAGGATGGGAGCTCCAGCGTGCTTCTGTCTTCAGTGAACGACTCGTAATCGCCGTATGCCTTCCACAGCGCGGGTTCGCGGCCTGTTTCGCCGCGCTCGGTGCCCTTCTTGCGGAGCCGCTACCACGCCCCACGCCGGACGACATCAAAAGACACTTCACACATCTTCTAACATTGCCAGATCCCGAGCAGAACCCGACCGCCCTCACATATCTGTTGGCTGGACGAAAGCTTCGCGGTTCGTTCGCTGGCGCTGTCACTCGGGGGACCCAGCGATTCGTGAAAGTCTGCGTCCAAACCAAATCAGCCTACCGGTCGGGAGGATTAACGTACTACGTGCAAGAAGGTGACGCGATCAATCTCCAGATCGAACCAGGTGTTCAGCCAAGATTAGGCCGTCAGATCAAAGGCAGGACGCTCGTACCGCACACGAGTTTTGTGAATCACTTCTACTCCCAAGATGAACTGCACCTCTTACACCTCGCTGCCCGATGCCAGGTCCTCATCGTCGGTCGAATCAACGCGCTGCGCGAGGAGACAACGCAGGTGCCATGCGCAGTGCCGACCCCGCACAATCAGATGAACGGGGGCGTGCTTAACGACATTCTTCGGATTCGCAAATTCCTCAGCGAGTCGAGCCCCGCCCGGATTGCCCTTTATCCTACGCAGCGCGGTACGGGGCCATCACCGGAAGACCAAAACGCTTCGCGGCTAGTGATTTTTGACGGTGCGGACGCGTTTACGAAATGGTGTGTCCTCTTTCCGAATGCCAATATGCTCGTGATTCTCGACAGGACAGAAGCGCTGTTCCAGGAAGGACTCAGCCAGCTGAATGCTCGATACTACCTCCGATCTGGGGAGTATCCTTGGCACTCAAACATACAAATGCCTCCCGGCGTTGAAGCTATCAGCTTTCTTGAGGTGCGGCGATGATCAGCATGTGCGCTCTAAGTCGCTTGTATGAGCTCAGTGCAAACGTGACTATCCATCGTGCGCCTATTACTCATTCTTGTTTTCGTGACTACAGCATAGGCATAAATCGGCTCCTCAAGACGTTGGGTGATGCGGCAGACGAGGAGCTCTGGAAACAGGTGCTCGTGCCCCTGAAACGATACCGTTTTACTCATTCGGCGGCACCGTTGCCCTTTAACGACGAGTCGTTGTCGATCACAGCAGCCCTCAGCATTGCACGAGGACAACTGTCGTTTTATGAGCGAGCATATCCAGTTGCCGCCGAGCAACTCGCAACGATCCTTGACCTTGGTGCCACCCTCCAAAACTGTCCGGATAACCCGATTAGAGACTTCATACTTGAACGGTTCCCCAAAGGTGTGACAAGCGGTGCCGTTGTGCTCAAGGCCTCTTGGCTTATCACGCCTTCACAACGCTCATTGCATAGCCACCCAGCCACCCGAACATGGGAAATCGTGACCGCCGGACAGCTCAGGAAGGAAGGCTGCTACTCATACCTGATCGTTGTCGGCGCGGCCCGGTGGTTTCCTGAATATTTGATCACTGCACCGCGCGGATCCGACATCTATATTGTCCGTTACGGCTGGATTCGTGACGTGATGCCAAACCGACAGGCGTTCGATCGAACCTGGCAGAAAGATGGTACCCGGAAGGGGGCAGACAGCGAGTGTGTCGGCGATCTTGACGAAGTGTTGGACGCGGAAGACCTCCTGCCACAGATTGATTGGGCCGCAATCCAGCAGCACGTCATCATGCCGGGGGAATCCGGCTTCGACGATGTGCCCGCAAAAATTGCAGTACTCGAAGGGAACTTTGCAGTCTTCTTTGAGGACGATGAAGCCGCAACCGTTCTGACCCTTGACCTTGAAACTGACGAGCCTATTGAACGCGTGCTACGCACGCCCGTCCGTCGCATCGCCCCCAACATGTTTGTACTCCTGCGCACAACTGGTGGTGGCGACTACATACTACCCCTAGCAGACAAGATCCTTGGCAAGGTCGCGCCATACGTACGAAAATGCCAACGGGAATGGAAGGAACAACTTCGACGCACCGTGGCCCAATCTTCATTGGCCGAAGTCAGCGTGCGTCTCATCGAAGCCGGGTCAACCTGTGCCAATGAAGTGAACGTTTCTAACTGGATGTCCCCGCGCAACATCAAGACGCAAGATCCCAGAGACTTTGCCGCGATTATGGAAACAATTGGGTTCCAGCACTGCGCCCAGGAATTCTGGAAGGCAATGATGGCCATCAGCAAAGCCCACCAAAGCGCGGGGCAGCAGATTCGCCGCGTGCTTCTGCGCCGCTTGCAGGATATTGACCTAACAATTCTCGAACGCGATGGACGATTAGAGATCTCACTCCCAGGTGTCGATGCTGGAACCCTTACAGCTTTTCGGGTTATTGATCTTGCTCCGGCAGACCGGCTCGTCCCATCGACGAAGCTGAATCACCCGTTTCCTCTCGGAGATTCCTATGCCCCGCATGCTGCCCGCTGAGATCTATGATGGCTGCCCGAGCCCAGGGGAGCGCGAGATCTTCCTTCGTCTAAAGAACAGCCCCACTATCGACGACTGGGTGGTCTTGCACTCACTGGACCTCGCTCAGCATATTCGGCGCGTATCAGGTGAGGCGGACTTCGTCATACTTGTACCAGCGCTGGGAATCCTGTGCGTTGAGGTCAAAGCTTGCACTCGGCTGCGCAGGGATGACAAGGGATGGTGGTACGGAGCAGAATCCAAACCGGATAGCCGTGGCCCCTTCCGCCAAGCAGCCGAGGCTATGCACACGATCCGCCAGCGCATCGCCAAAGCTCGTCCAGATTTCGCCGACGTGGTCTGCTGGTCGGCAGTTGTCTTTCCGTATCTCGCGTTCACTGAGCGATCGAATGAATGGCACGAATGGCAAGTGATAGATGCACAACGCTTCCGCTCCCGCGCTTTGCCAGAGCTCCTGCGAGCAATTCTAGTTCAGGCACGCAACTACCTCCAACTAAAAGGGGTCTACTGGTTCAAGAACAACGATCAACGACCAACCGCGGGACAAGTCAGTGAACTCGCTAGCATCTTGCGACCATCCTTTGAGGTCTTTGCGAGCCCAAAAGCTAGAGCAGAACAAATCGATACCGAACTCAAGCAATACACGGCAGAACAGTACCACGCTCTTGACGCAATGACCACCAACCCCCGTGTTCTTTTCATGGGCCCCGCCGGTACTGGCAAGACACTGCTCGGAATTGAGGCTGCCAGACGATCAGCGACGGCGGGACGCCGCGTACTCTTCATCTGCTTTAACCGACATCTTGGCCAATGGCTCGCGGACCAGATGAGCAGCTTGGCCCCAGGAGTCAAGGTGTCCACGCTACATCGCTACATGCTAGACGTCTCCAAGCTCCAAGCACCGGCAAACGCAGGCATGGTTTTTTGGGACAATGAGTTACCAGCGAGCGCGCTTTGTGCACTGCTGGAGGCGGACCAAGCCACCGTACAATATGACGAGTTGATCGTCGACGAAGCGCAAGATGTCGTTCGACCCGACTATCTCGACGTGCTCGAAGTCAGCTTGCACGGTGGCGTGGCAGCGGGACGATGGCGCTTATTGGGCGATTTCGAAAAACAATCCCTGTACGTGAATGCGGCCCACGATCCACTTACAGTTTTGCGGCAACGCGTTTCGGCATTCACAGAATACGGCATGCGGGAAAACTGCAGAAATCCTCCACGTATCGCCTGTCTGGCGCATCTGTTGGGACGTCTCGCGCCAGACTACAGCAAAGTACTCCGCCCAGACAACGGCATTGAACCGGAAATTCTCTATTACGGCGACGCTGAACATCAACGGAAGCTGCTCGCTAACCAGCTAGAAAATCTCTCCAAGGAGGGGCTGAGGGCGCACGAAATCGCCATTTTGTCTTCCAGAGCTGATCAACACAGCGTCTCCAGTACGCTGGGAAACGCTAAGTGGCAACTACGTACTCTAGCGGACAAATCAGCGGGGCAGGTGGGCTACTGTTCCATCCACGCTTTCAAAGGGCTCGAAGCGCGCGCGGTAATCCTTACTGATGTTGATGACCTTGGTCCGGCGGGAAGCGCCGACCTGTTTTACACCGGCGTAACACGTGCGCTTGAGCGGCTCATCATTTTGATCAATGACGCTGCGCGCACGGAAGTCATTAACGCACTGCTTCGTCGCTAGACTCAGGCTTCGCAGGAGAATCTTATGCAACAAGACATAGCGAACCGGGACACTGTGCTCACGGCGCTGCGGAACGAACTTGTGGGGCCCGATCCGCAAGGCGATGGCATTGACTGCACGGCGAAGATTGTATTCACGGAGCCACAGCCGTCGTACTTGCCATATCGGGATAAAGCAACAGGTGAAGAGATCCTGCAGCGCGATCGACCTACAAAACGATATGGCATTGGCGTGCTCTACCCGCGAGAAATCGTCGACCAGAACGACGCAGGGCTCCCCATCGAAATCGTCGAGGATAGAGATGTTACGACTGAAGCAGAACCGACGATACCAAGCGTGGAGGGTGAACTGCTCAGTACACAAGCCCAAAAGGACATCGAGACCATCGAGCGCCGAACTGCGGCCAGCAAAGCTGATATCGACACCGATGATCTCGATCTTACTTCGGCGAATACGTATCGACCAAGCAGCATGGCCATCAGTTTCGTGGCAGAACTTGCTCATCATGCAGAACTCATTGTCCATGTCACCGGGGGAAGATATCGACCCCTTGACGTCGAAATCGGTGGCAACGAGCGTACTTGGTGGCTTCGATCCCCCGTTACGCTCTGTGCGCGGTATAGCGCGCAGCGTCTGCGCTCCAATAATCGGCAACTTCTTTCACCCGACACCATTGCTTGCACAAACACTGATGATTTAGATCTGCGCGTCGAAGTCTTTGCCCGCCCCGCCCCTGATAAACGTGGACAGTTACTTACGGTATGCGTTGTTAACCGTAAGCTCGCACCGACGGCAATCGACCGGTTTTGTTTATTCCAGACCCATTTCACCGCCTCAATCGAGGCTAATGAGCAGTCACAATCGTGTGTTCTTCCGTACCCGACGATACCGATGGAGAAAATGGACGCGGAAGAACAGTCCCTTGCATTGCTCTATCGCTATGCAGAAACATTTGCTGTTGGTCACGGATGCGCAGCTGATTGGCGCGGTGTTACGAAAGAGCGCACCGCGACCACCCTTTTGGCGGAATGCCTGCCCGCGTTTGAGACACCCAGCGTAACCCCAGAAATTCGTCGTGAAGACCGCTCGTTGATCGAAGTATCGATGGCGGCTCTCGCAGGCCTAATTCCAGGTAGCGATGGTTTAGCCGCCATTGAAGAAGTGATTACAGGCTATGACGGGTGGATTCGGGCCCGAAATACGGAGATCAGCGGACTGCCTTCGGAATTTCAGCCGGCGGCAATTGCCCACGTCGCTCAATGCGACGAGGCATCGGGACGTATGCATCGCGGACTTTCTTACTTGCGAGCCACTCCCCAAGCCTTAGTCGCCTTTCGACTCGCGAACCATGCAATACTCCTGCAGCAGATCCATAGCAGACGGGATTCGCGACTTGTCTCGTACGATCCAGTCTCGCGCAAGCTGGTTCATTCGCAAGCTCGCCAGGTACCGGACCCCCTCACTCCGCCACCCGGACGCGGAATGTGGCGACCGTTTCAGATCGCGTTCTTTGTTATGGCACTAGAATCGACAGCCGAACGGGGAAGCCCAGAGCGAGGTGTTGTTGATCTTATCTGGTTCCCAACTGGAGGCGGGAAGACTGAAGCCTATTTGGCCTTGAGTGCTTTTTCCATGTTCCT
>Ga0335071_10001111_pt1 | contig 28963 bp, 20 predicted proteins | sample Lox_Sample_15_FD_206724 | JGI IMG/M metagenome (GOLD analysis project Ga0335071, IMG submission 206724) | Soil microbial communities from Loxahatchee National Wildlife Refuge, Florida, United States - Lox_Sample_1.5 | ecosystem: Environmental > Terrestrial > Soil > Wetlands | place: USA...
GGCTGTATTCCGGTAAGCGTAATGCCGGTCTTCAGATTGAGAACCCCATCCACCGCGATGCCCGGCGTGACCCGGCGGGGACGCTCTTCCGCGGACTCCGCAGTTTTCGGCAATAGCGCCGGATCGCCCTCGGGTGCGCCTCCTTCCACCCAATCGGCGATCAATTCGATTTGCTCCTGCGTGAGGCCCTGGTCGTCTTTGAATTCGCCGAAGCCCTTCACAGCCCCCCATGGAGGCATCCGCCGCTCCAGAACCTCTTCCTTGATGGCCGCGGCCCAAGGACGCGCGTCGGCATAGGTCATCAGTGAGAAGGCCCTGCCTCCCGGCCGGTGACAGCTTGCGCAGCGGGCGTAAACCAGGCGGGAGATCTCACGCGAGAACGTAAGTGGAGTTGTAATTACGTCATGCCCCGAAGTAGCAACCGCGAACCAAACTCCGCTCACCAGGATATATGCCAGGCGCCGCCTCATATTACCTCAGAACCGACACCGGGACAGTAAATGTCGCCGTATTCACTACACCCTTCCGCTGAAACTGGACCCACACGCGGTAAGTCCGCGCGCGTGGGAAGATCACGTTGAATTGAACCTGCGGCCCCCCGTCCGCCAGGAATGGATGGGTATGGATCAGGTCGATCAGATCGTCGCTGGCAGCCAGCATGTGTCCCCAGGCGCCGAGATACTTCTCCAGGCCCTCCGCGGGTTTCAAACGGAAGAACAACATGGTCTTGAGCCCCGCCAGCGGAACCGCCGGTTCCATCGTCAGTTCCACGTCCATATTCTCGGTGTGCTTGGACGCGAGATCCGGAGCCGGATGCGCGGGATTCCAGCTTCCGCCGGGCACGAAGATAGTCTTGGCGGTCAATTGCGGAGTGGCGCCGGTCGGGTAGTAATCCGCGAGCAACCGGTACATTCCCGGCTTCGGAAAGCTGCCTTGATAGCGGAAAGCGCCGTCCTGCGTCATGACTGGGTGATCGTGAAGGAAGAAGTCCAGATCCTGGCTCACCACGAACAGGTGAAACAGCTTTTCATGAACCACCTCGAACCGGCTGACCGGAGCCCCGGTCTTGGGATCTTTGATTTTGAACGTAAAGTCGACTCGCACGTGCGGCTTGGGCGCACGCGGAGCCAGCGTAAGGTCCAGCGGGTACTCGACCGGCTCCGGAATGCCCAAAACCAGGCTCATGCCGCAGCGCGTGCATTTGCCGGGGACGGCCGAGCGCACATCGCGATCCATCGGACAGACATAATCCAGCGGAGGAGGCGGCGCTCCGGGAATCGCCGGCGCAACCGTCTGCGCGACGACCCAGGCGGTCAAGAGCAGGAGCATGCACGCAACAGCCAGCCGCTGCATGACTCACTCCTTGCGTTCGGGCTTGATGGCTTCGATACGAATCTCTTTAAGAACCTCACTGCTTTGCGGCAAAGCCTCTTTCCCGGCGGGGAACTGGTTGGCGCTGAGGAGATAGGCCATGATCTCGGCGTTGGCCTCGCGGTTCAGGCTGCCGGGCTTGCTCTGCGGCATGGTGCTGCGCGTGCGGTCGAACAAATCGCCGACAGAAAGTGTGTTCCAGTTCGAGAGGAACTCTCCGCCGGCCAGTGGCGGCGCCGATTCCCCGCCTTCCAGGGTTTCCCCGTGACACGACGCGCAAATCTCCTTGTATCGCGCCTGGCCGCGTTTGGCCTGATCGGCCGCAAAGACTCCGTCCCAAACCGAGCGCTGGTTCTGCGCTGTCCCCATGGCAGCGAGGCCGATCGCCGCGGCGATTGGTAACCAGATCTTCATGTTCTCTCAATATACAGCCCAACCACCACGCCGGGCGCGAATCGGCGGCTCACTCCGCTTCGGGCAGGGCGTAGGCCAGGTACTCGCCGGAATAGTTGCCGCCGCTGACCGCGATCACGATGTACTGTTTGCCCTGCCACATGTAAGTCATCGGCGAACCGCTCACAGGGGCCGGCATCCAGACCGCGCCCGCCTCCCTGCCCGTGGCCTTATCGTAGGCGCGCATCATCGCACCCCGCGGGTGTGTCACCGATGTTACCTGTGTATCGCCGATGATTACCAGCGTTTTGGTAACCAGCACACCGCAGCCGTTATAGCCGTTCATTCCTGTATTCGGGATGTCTTTCCCTTTCAGGGCGGGATGCAGGCGGATGTTGTCGGGCGTTTCGCCGTAGGGCACCTGCCATTTCAATTCGCCCTTGTCCAGATTGATCGCCGAGATCACGCCGTACGGCGGTTTGACGATCGGCAGTCCCTGGATCAGCAGGCCTCCCGCAGCGGCGCCGCCACCGCCTCCCGCAGCCGCAGCGCCTCGCCCGCCTCCAGCCGCCGGCGCGGCACCGTCCGTCGCGGGAGCGCCTGCTGCACCTCGGCCGCCGCCACGACGTCCAGGTTGCGGAGCATCGGCGGCGGAGCCGTAGCCCGGACCTTCCATCACGCGGAACGGCTGGTCGTCGCGCCCGGCGACATAGCGGATATCCGAAAATCCCTCGGGCGGCTTCCTCAAGGACACCGCCGAGACAAACGCGTTCGCTGCCTGTACGTATACGGTGTGGGTCTCGGGGTCGAACCCGCCGCCGGCCCAGTTGGTTCCACCTGTAGCGTTCCCCATGCTGATCCCGCCCAGCCATTTGTTGGGATCGCCCACCACCGGTGGCGTGAACATGCCCTCCACGCGATAGTGCTTGATCCGCTCGATCGCCTCGGCCCGCATCTCGGGCGTAAAGTCGATCAGGTCCTCGGGCACTTTCAGCCACGCGCGCGCGTAGGCCGGCGGCTTTGTCGGAAACGGCTGCGTGGCCGAAGTCTTCTCGCCGGGCACATCGCTCTGTGGCACCGGACGCTCCTCGATCGGCCACACCGGCTTGCCAGTCACGCGATCGAATACGTAGAGGAACGACTCCTTGCTGGGCAGGGCCACCGCCTTCACAGGCTTCCCATCCACGTTGATGTCCATCAGCAGCGGCGCGGAGGATAGATCGTAGTCCCAGATCGGATGATGCACGATCTGGTAGTGCCACTTCCGTTGTCCGGTCTTGAGATCCACCGCGACCAGGCTCTCGCCGAACAGGTTGTTACCGGGCCGTTCGCCGCCATAGTAATCCGAAGTCGGCGATTCCACCGGCAGGTAAACCAATCCCAGTTGCGGATCGACCGTGATCTGCGTCCACACGCCCGTGTTTCCATTCGTCGCCCAGGAGCCGTTCTCCCAAGTGTCGTTGCCGAACTCGCCCGGCTTGGGAATCGTGTGGAACGTCCACAACATTTTCCCGCTCTTTACGTCGTATGCGCGGACCAGTCCCTTGGTGTTGTTGTGCGTGGCAACCGTCATGCCCTCCTTGAAGGCGGAGCCGACGATCACTACGTCATTAACAACCGTCGGCGCCGAATGCAGGCCGGCTTCGCCTTTTTCGACGTCGATCTGCTGGCCCGTGCCCGTCACCATCCCGACCTTGAGGTCGATCGTGCCCTCCTTGCCGAACGATGGGATGGGCTGGCCGCTGCGCGCATTCAGCTCCATCAGGCGGTAGCCGGTGGTGACGTAGATGACGCGATCGTCGCCCTTGCCGTCGCTCCAGAACGCCAGGCCGCGCCCCGAGAGTTGGCGCGGGGAAATGGCGGCACGAAGGCCCTCGCGTACGCTGTGCATCCAGATCAGTTCCCCGGTCTTGGCTTCGAGAGCGACCACCGCGCGCCGCGTGCCGCCGGTAGCATAGATGACGCCATTCACCATCAGCGGCGTGCCTTCCAGCTTGTACTCGGGCCGCGTGCCCAGGTTGTCGGTCTTGAACCGCCAAGCGATTTCCAGCTTGTTGAAGTTGGATGCGTCGATCTGGTCGAGCGGGCGGTATTTGCTGCCCGCGAGGTCGGCCGTGTACGTGGGCCACTCGCTGTCCTTCGGGCGCCATTGGCTCCAGGCCGGCACGGCCATGCACAAGATCAAAAGCAGATTTCGGCGGCTTCGGCTACCCATTTTTGCGTTTCTCCTCGAGTGGCGCTGGAGCGAATTCTAGTACAGCGCCCGGGGAAACACAAGTCAGGTTTCCGAACGGCCGGTAGGGAGCAGATCAGCGCTGCGCGGTCGCTTTGGCCGCGCGTTGAGCCTGCTCCAAGGCGGCGCGCGTCACCTTGATATATGGATGACCCGCGGGGAAAAGCTGTTCCCGAATTGTGAGAGCCTGGCGGTAGTATTCGGCAGCGTCCCGGAATCTTCCTTCTGCCTGAAACACTGCTGCCAGATTGTGCAGAGCCGTGGCGTAGTGAGCTCCCGCATCGGGACCGATCGCGATCGCGCGCATCGCGAACTTGCGGGCGTCGTCATATCTCGCCTGCGACACCGCCGCTTCCGCGAGGACGTTCAAAGCAGGCACCAGGCTCACATCTCCCGAGCCGAAGCGGCGCTCCAGGATGGCCAACGACTTTTGCGCGTAGTGTTCCGCGTAGTTCGGATAGCCGCCTTCTTCCATGGCCAGAGCCAGGTTGCGCAGCATGAAGGCGGTTACGGGGTGATCCTCGCCCAGCGTCACGGTTGCCTGGCGCAAAGCCTCGCGCGCCGACGCAATCTCGTCCGTGTTACCGCTGCCGGGAAGAGTCGTGGCGTCCACTTTGTGACGCGGAGCCCCGTAGGCCAGTAGCGCGCTCATCGCCAGCATTCCCGCACGTACCCAGCTCATGCGAGGAGCTTACGTCGCGCCCGGAGTTTGCTCCACAAGAATCGTACGAGCGTGGAATCTGGCTTCCGAGCGTAGCGCGGGGCCGACACGCCTGGCCCCAAAAATTCCGCAATCGGGAGGTAAATTCCCCGGTCGTCCGATAAGATTGGCACATATCGGCAGACCGTTATAAGAGAGATTAAGATAAGCACGATGAGGGGAGGGGCCGATTGAAAGAATCGATGCCCGACTACCTGTTGATTGCCGAGCTTCTCGGATTCGGCACCGGGACCGTCCTGTCCGTGTTGCTGGTCCTGCTGATTCGCAGGACCGCCTACCGGAGCCCCGGCACGCCTCTGCTGGGCTTCTGCGCACTGGTTTGGAATGTCTTCGGTCTGATTTCGAACCTGCTGATCTTCGCCGGCTTGTCCGCTGGTGCGCCTTCGGTTGTGTTCGCCCGGGCTGTGTACTTGACCGGCGGCGGATTATTTCCAATTAGCTTCCTGCAGCTTTGGTCCCACCCTGCCATGCCGGCTGGCTGGCACTCCTTGGCCAGTCGTTGGCTGGTTCGCCTGGCGAAGCTGAATGCAATCTGGATCGCCATCCTGCTGTTCGCCTGTCCCGTCCTGGGGAGCGCGTCCTTGCTCCGATTCTCCAGCCATGCCGTCGCCTGGAACGCCTCGTTCCTGTTGACAGCGGGGGCATTCCTCCTGGTGCGGGGGAGGCTTCGGGTTGCGTCCGATCGAATCCACCTGGCGCTGACGATGGTGGGCGCTTGGGGATCGACCATCTCCATCCTGGTGCTGGAGAACGCGCGAGTCTCGCCTGGGATGCAGAGCGTGTTGTTGATCGCCCGCGAACAGTCTCCGTTTCTGGCGGTGTTGGGCGCCATGTTTTTCTTTGCCAACTTCCGCTCTTCCGATCTGCTGATCAAGCACAGCCTGCGCGTCGTGGCGGCGGTTTGCATCGGGGTCTGGACCTGGGTGTTTCTGTCCGGGACGCTGCCTGGATTGGCCCTGCGTCTCGGCGCCTTTCCGGAAGTCTCGCGGGCCGCGCTCGCGGGCGGGCTCATCGCATCGATGTTGCTCGTGTTCTACGTTCTGGCCCGGCTGATCGGAGATCTGGTGGACGCCTGGATCCTGCGGCAGCCGGATTTTCGCTCCACACTGCGGCGGCTCTGGGAACGCATGGTGAAGATCGACACTGCTGCCGATCTGTTTCCAACCGCCGAAACCATCGTCTGCGAAGCCCTGGATATCAGCGCCGCGCGCGTGCTGCCGCGCAATGAGATTGCCGGCATCGAGGCGCACGCCGGGGCGAACGCCGGCCGCTCCTGGGAACTCTGTTGCGACGACCCCGTCCGGCGGCTCCTGCCCGGCCTGGATGTCGACGTGCTCGTGCCTGTACGAGTGCACGGCGAAATCGCCCATGTGATGGCTGTTGCGCCTGGGCGCTTCCGCCGCAGCCTGCTGACCGCCGAAATCGAGTTTCTCGAGAATGCCGCGGGGCAGATTGGAAGCCGCCTCGAGGCGCTGGCGCACGAAATGGAAAAGATGGAGCGGCAAAACCGCGAGGCCACGCTGCGCGAGCTCGCCGCACAGGCCGAATTGAAAGCCCTGCGGGCGCAGATCAATCCGCATTTCCTGTTCAACTCCCTGAACACCATCGCCGACCTGATCGTGACCGACCCGGAGAAAGCCGAGACCATGACGGTGCTGCTGGCCAAGGTTTTCCGCCACGTCCTGATGCACAGCGACCAGCAGTTTTCGCGCATTGCCGAAGAAATGGAGTTCCTGCGAACTTACCTGGGCATCGAACAGGTGCGGTTTGGCGCGCGCCTCCGGGTCAGCATGGACATCGATCAAACGGTCGCCCAGGCGCCGATCCCCTCGCTCATTTTGCAGCCGGTTGTGGAGAATGCGATCAAACACGGCCTGGCTCCCAAAGTCGGCGAGGGCCACATCAGCATTACCGCGGGCCTTGACGGTGAGTATGTCCGCCTTGCCGTGGAGGATGACGGGGTGGGCGTGCAGCCCGCGGCGCCGGCGGCTCCCTCGACGGGCAGCGGCCTCGGATTGAGAATCATCGCCGACCGGCTGCGCACGCTCTACGATGGGCGGGCCGCCCTGCAAGTGCAAACGGCGGAGCCGGTGGGCAGCCGCGTCACGATTCTCATTCCGCGGCACGAGGCCGGCGTGTGAACACGATCACCAGCCTGATCGTCGACGATGAAGCGTCCGCGCGGTCGCGCCTGGCAAGAATGCTCTCGAAGCACCCGGAAGTCAGTATCGTGGGCGAGGCTTCCGACGGTCTCGAGGCCATCGAGAATATTGAAAGGCTGCACCCGGATCTCGCCTTTCTGGACATCCAGATGCCCGGCCTCGACGGTTTCCAGGTGATCCGCTCCATCCCCCGGCAGATGCCCCGCCCGCTGATCATCTTCGTCACCGGATTCGACCAGCACGCGCTCCAGGCCTTTGAAGCCAACGCCCTGGCCTACCTTCTCAAGCCGGTCGAAAAGGAGCAGCTTGCGACTGTGCTCGAGCGCGCCGCCAAACTCTGCGAATTCGAGCGGCTGCGCAGCGAGGAAGACCGCGCCGTCGCCGAACTGGCTCGCGCCCGTGCGCCGGTGCTGGAGCAGATCGTGGCGCGCAAACGCGACCGCTTCGTTCTGCTCGATCCCGGCGAGATTCTGTACTTCAGCGCCGAGGACGGCCTGGTTCGCGCCAAAACGGCCACCGAGTCCTATGTCGTCAATTACCAACTCGCTGAGTTGGAGTCTGCTCTTGCGCAGGCGTTCTTCCGCGCGCGACGCTCCGCCCTGGTCAATCTGCGGCGAGTGAAAGAGATTCGGCCGTTCTTTAAGAGCAGCTTTGTGCTGGCAATGCCCGATGCGGCCGAGATCGCCGTCAGCGCGCGCCAGGCCAGGCTGCTACGGCTGCGGATTCCCGGCCTGTGAGCTACCCGGCCGGCAAAGACCCGTCGTAACGCAAGAGGCGCAACTGCGGCGTTGTCATCGTGCTGTTACGATCCTGCCCTACGGGCCAGCGAAGAATCGGCCATGCTGCTTTGTACGATGGTTGCGGGTTCTCCATCGCCCAATTCATGAATGCTGGGCTCAGAAGCTCCAGGCGTGCGCCGCGCCCGCCGCCACCGGCTCCAAGGGCTGCGACCATCGACTCTGGGGCCCCGGCCCGGGCTTCGCCGCCGGCTTCACTCCCTCCCAGGCTTCTGCCAGCGTGTTCAGCAGCCCGAGCACCTCGACCAGAGGTTCGTCGCTTTGCTTCATGTTGGCATCCAGCAAGCGCCGCTGCATGTAGTCGTAAAGCTGCGCCAGACGAAGGCTGATCTCGCCGCCCCGATTGTGGTCCAAAGACCCCGCCAGTTCCGTCAGAACCTCGTGCGCCTTGGTGATCGCCCGCGATCGCTCGCCAATCCGCCCTGCCCCCAGGTGCTCCCGCGCATCCCGCACTGCCTGCCGGCAGGCCTGATACAGCAGGTTCACCAACTCTACCGGGTCTGCCGCCAACACCCGGCTTTCCAGATACGCGTCATGGCCGTTGTTCCACATCGTCTTCTCCCACGAAGACTTATCGGTCCCATGCCGTTCTTCTTTACCGCTGCTACGCCTTCTGCGCGCTCCGCAGGTCTTCCGCCAGCCGAAGGATGTACTCCGGCGGCACCTGCGACACCACTTCGCTGGTCTTGCGGTTTACCACCCGCAGCACCATCCGTCGCGTGCCCGGATCCCGCTGAAAACGCAACTCGTTTTCCGAGCCGAACATCTCCGTGCCGTTCAATGCCTTCACTGCCTGGATCACTTCTCGGTTCTCCGACGTCTTGTCCTGGGAAATCGCCGGCGCCGGCGCATTGAGACCCGTGGCGCCGCGATTGATTGCGGTGATATCCATAACGACTCCTTCGTTATTTCTCTCATCGGCACGCGGCCGCCAAACATGAATCTTCAACTTCCCCTCTCGCCTTCCGATAAGTTCCTTGCGAGGCAGTTTCCAATGGCGAAAACCATCTCCATGATCGGAGTCGATCCAGCCGAACTCCCCTGGCTCCGCCTCATGATCTGGCTCCTCCGCCATCCGGACCCCAACGTCGCCGAACTCACTCGAGAGGCCCTCCTCTATCTGGAAGCCACCGCGTCCAGCGATTCCCCACCCCACGACCAGGCCCTCGACCACACCGGCTGACCGTCAGCCCTCGCCGCCCGATTCCGGATTGCCTTATCCTGAATGTGGAGGCTCCCATGCTCTCGCTCGCCAAAATCCTCCTCCCCGTCGATTTTTCCGAACGCGCCATCGGCGCCGCCCGCTATGCCCGGTGCCTCTCCGCCCGCTGCCAGTCCGAAATCGTCCTCTTGCATGTCCTGCCCCCGTTGTATACCGAGCTGGGTCCCGATGCCGCCGGCGCCATGCTGATCGACGTTTACCGCAGCCGCGCCGATCAGGCCGCCCGCGAGCTCGACAACTTCCTCGCCTCCGATCTCGCAGGCCTTACCGTCCGCCGCCTGGTCCTCAACGGCGATCCCGCCAGCCAGATCGTCGGCTTCGCCCACTCCGAATCGGTGGACCTCATCGCCATGCCGACCCACGGTTACGGCCCTTTCCGCCGCTTCATCCTCGGCTCCAATACCGCCAAGGTCCTCCACGACGCCGACTGCCCCGTCTGGACCGGCGTCCATCTCGACCAGGCTCCAGCCGCCGGCCACATGGTCCTCGACAAGATCCTCTGCGCCATCGACCTCGGTCCGCAGAGCGCCAAGGCCCTCGCCTGGGCCCGCTGGCTGCAACAGCAGTTTCAGGCGCGCCTCACCATCCTGCACGCCGTCGCCGCCCACGGCGACGCTCCCTCCATCAGCGAGCTCGCCCGCGAAGAACTCGCCCGTCTGCAGCTCCAAACCGGCGCCGAAGGCGACCTCCTTCTTGAAGCCGGCGAACCCGCCCGCGTCATTTGCGCCGCCGCGGCGCGGCTCTCCGCCAGCGTGGTGGTGATTGGCAGAGGCTCCGCGGCCGGCGATTTCGGCCGCCTCCGCACCAATTCTTACGCCATCATTCGCCAATCGCCATGCCCCGTCGTGAGCGTTTGATCGAGCCTCGCGGCGCCTCCGTGGCGCATGTTACAGTTCAGAAAGTGCCCCGCACCCTGTACCAGGTTCTCGCCGAGTCCGCGCGCCGCTATGGCGATGCCCCTGCCCTCCGCCAGCCCGCCGGCCAGGGCTACCTGACCCTCTCATGGAAGCAATACCTGGCCGCCGCCGAAGAGGTCGCCGCCGGCCTTCGCGATCTCGGCATCGGCAAGGGAGATATCGTCTGTCTCAACTCCGAAACCCGCCTCGAGTTCTACGTCGCGGACCTCGGAATCCTCGCCAACGGCTCCATCGCGGCCGCCATGTACCCCAGCTATCCGCCCGCCGATCTCATCCGCACCATCGAATCCACCGGCGCCCGCGCGGTCTTTGTCGAGGATCCCAAGACCCTGCAGGCCTTGCGCCCAGCCCCCGCCGAACATTGGATCCTGCTCACCGGCGACACCCCCGGCGCGCTCACCCTTGACGCCCTGCGCACGCGGGGCCGCGAGGCCATCGCCCGCGACCCCCAACTCCTCTCCCGCATCACCTCCGAAGTGACTCCCGCCGACCACGCCATCCTCTATCTCACCAGCGGCGCTACCGGCGAGCCCAAGATGGCCTTCGTCACCCACTCCGCCATCGTCTCCAACATCGATATGGGCCCCGCCGTCCTTCCGCTGACCCCCAATGATTGCACCATCGCCTTCCTCCCTTCCGCCCATATCGCCCAGCGCGTGGTCATCGAGTTCCTCCCCATCCCCAGCGGCATGCCGGTTACTTTCTCGGAAAGCCTGCTCAAGCTGCCGCAGGAAATTCGCAAGGTGCGCCCCACCATTCTGCTCGCGCCTCCGCGCATGTGGGAGCGCATCTACTCCACCATTTGCACCGAGCTCAGCAAACGTCCCGGTGCCATCCGTAAGGCCTTCTATGGAGCTCTCGGGCTGGCCCTCGCCGCCGCGCGCTACCGCCGCGAGGGCAAGCCTGTCCCGGCGCGTATCCGCGTCCCTCTAGCCCTTGCCGACCGCCTGTTCTTCCGCAAGGTCCGCGGCCGTTTCGGCGGTCGCATCAAAGTAGCGGCCTCCGGCGCCGCCCCGCTCTCCAAGAACCTTGCCGAATTCTACGAAGCCATCGGCATGCCACTAGTCGAAGGCTACGGACTCACCGAAGGCGGCGTGGTCACGCTCAACCCGCTCGATCACCCCAAGCCCGGCAGCATCGGCAAGACGATTTCGCCCTCTGTCGAGATCCGCATCTCCGACGACGGCGAGCTGCTCGTCAAGAGCCCCACCCTCTTCTCCGGCTATCTCAACGATCCGGCCATCACCGCCGAAGTCCTGCGCGACGGCTGGCTCCACACCGGCGATCTCGGCCATGTCGATGAAGACGGCTATTACTTCATTACCGGCCGCAAGAAAGAACTGATCGTCTCATCCACCGGCAAGAAGATCTTTCCGGCCCGCGTCGAGAGCCTGTTCAAAATGGAGCCCCTCATCAGCCACGTCCTGCTGATCGGCGACCGCCTTCCGTTCCTTACCGCCCTCTTCACCATCAATCCGGCCGCCGCCGAGGCATTGAAGGGCATGGAAGCATGGCGCGGACGCCCCTTCGAAGAACTGGTGCAGGCGCCCCCCGTAGCGGTCGAAGTGCAGAAAGCCGTTCACCGCGTCAATCGCCAGTTGGCCCCCTTCGAGCAGGTCCGCAAGCACCGCGTCCTGGTCCGCGACTTCTCCATCGAGCACGGCGAGCTCACCGCCACCATGAAGCTCCGCCGTTCCCGCGCCCTGGAAAATTTCCGTGACGATATCGCCGAGCTTTACGCCGGCCGCGAAGCGTAACCTATTCGCAGCGCAGCGCGTTCACCGGATCCACCCGCGTCGCCCGCCGCGCCGGCAGGTAGCACGCCACCAATGCCACCGCGATCAGAAATACCGCCGCACCAATGAACGTCGCCGGATCGGTCGCGCTCACGTTCACCAGCATGCTCGCGATCACCCGCGTCGCCGCCATCGCGCCCGTCATTCCCACCGCCAGTCCGGCGATGGTGAGCGCCATTCCCTGCAGCAGCACGCCGCCGAGCACGTCCCGCGGTCTCGCCCCGAGAGCCATGCGCACGCCGATCTCCTGCGTCCGTTGGCTCACCGCGTAGGAGATTACGCCATACAGCCCGATCGCCGCCAGCAGCAGCGAGATCCCGCCCAGACCCGCCGCGAGGCTCGCCGCCACTTTGTGCGGGAGCAGCGTCACATCGGTCCACTCGCTCATCGGCATGACGTCGAATGCACCGGCGTTGGAATCCACTGCCGCCACCTCGCGCCGCATCCCAGCCATCACCGGCGCCTGCTGTCCCGCCGTCGTGATGAAGACATAAAGCTGCCCGGTGCTTGAACCCTGTTGCCGGAACGGCACGAAGAAGTGCGGCCGCGGGGCCTCCGCCACATCGAAGTACTTGCTGTCCCGCGCCACCCCGATCACCGTGGCCAGAACGCGGCCGTTGCGCACCCGCCGGCCTACCGCGGCGCCGCCGCCGAAGTACCGCCGTGCGAAGGCCTGGTTCACGATCATCACCGGCGCCGCCTTGGCGTCGTCGCTCTCCGCGAAATCGCGCCCCTCCACCAGCGCTGTCCGCATCACGCGGAAGAAGCCGGGCGATATCCGGTACCGGTTGATCTGCATGCTCTCCACCGGTCCCGGGGTGTAGCCCTCGACCACGACGTCATCGTAAGGCCCGGCATTCGACCCCAGCGGCGCGTAGTCGGCATATGCCACGTCCGCAACGCCAGGCGCCGTCTGCAGCCGGTCGCGCAGCCGCCCGCTGAAATCCAGCAGCTGAGGCATTGTGAATCCCGTGCCTGCCAGGTAGAACCGCGTGAGAACCATGTGCTGGCGGTCAAAGCCGGGATCGATGGCTCGCGCCCGGTCGAAGCTTCTCACGAACAGGCCCGCGCAGATCACGGCCAGCGTTGCCATGGCCACTTCGAAAACCACCAGCAGCCCGCGTGCGCGGTTCGACATCAGTCCGTGCCCGCTGCCGCGTCCGCTCTCCTTCAATGCGGAATTTACGTCCCCGCGCATCCAGAGCAGCACGGGCATCGCGCTTGAAACGATCGCTGCGGTCACGCAGGTCAGCACGGTGAACCCCAGCACCCGCCAGCTCATCGCGAAGCCCAGGGCCGCGTGTACCCCAATCTTCGGAATCAACGACGGCAGCACGTCCGCCATCCACGATGCCAGCAGCAGCCCCGCCACTGCGGCGACCCCCGCCAGCAGCAGAGTCTCCGTGAAGAGTTGCCTGCCCAGCCGCGAGCCCTGCGCTCCCACCGCCAGCCGGATGCTCAACTCTTTGCGCCGCGCCATGGTGCGCGCCAACAGCAGGTTCGCCACGTTCGCACACACAATCAGCAGCAGCAGGAGCGCAATCGCCATCAGGATGCGCAGCGGCTTGAGCAGCAGCCCCGGCGCCGCACTGGGGAACTCCCAGACCGGCGTGACAATCACGCTGATCCCGCGATTACTCTTCGGGTATTCCTTCTCCAGCGATCGTGCGAGCGTTGCCGCCTCCGCGCGTGCCTGTGCGATCGATGCGCCTGGCTCGAGACGGGCCACCGCGTAGAGCCACTGCGCGCCGCGCGCGCGGAAACCCCGCTCACTCATGACGCCGAGTTGAGGCGCCATGGTCGCCGGCACCCAGATATCGAACACCAGCCCCGGCATGGTGCCGCGAAACTCGCGCGCCGCCACGCCGACTACCGTGAACTCGCGCTGATTGACCCGCAGCTTGCTGCCCGCCACTTTCGGGTCCCCGTGAAATCGCCGCCGCCACAGCCCGTCGCTGATCACCGCCACCGGATAGGCATTCAGCTTGTCGCCGTCCTCGTCGGGCGTAAACGTACGCCCCAATTCCGGCTTCATGCCCAATACGTCAAAGTAATTGCCCGATACCAGTTCGCCCCACACCGCCTCGCTGCGTCCCGATTCTCCCAGCGTGAACACATCCTCGTGATGCACCGCCATCCCGCTAAGCGATTTCAAGTTGGCGCGGTAATCGCGGTAGTCCGGATAGGAGATCTGGTTGGCCCCGTTGGGTGCACCTTGCGTGACTGCCTGCATCACCGCGAGCCGTCCGCCGTCGGTTGCGCCCGGGAACGGCCGCAGCAGCAGCTCGTCGATCCAACTGAAGACCGTGGTATTGGCCGCGATGCCGAGCGCCAGCGTCATCAGCGCGATCGCTGTAAATCCCGGGCTGCTCAGAAACAACCGGCACCCGAATTGGAGGTCCCGCCAGATGGTCCGCATTTCAGAGTCTTATCTCTGCAATTCTGCGTCCACCGGCTCTCGGCGTTTTCTCAGCGTCTCCGGGTCTCTGTGGTGAATGCCAGCCGTCCCACTTCCGGGATTTCCGCGACCGAAACCGGGCGGCGCCGTCTACAGCGCGAACTCCGCCCGTACCACTTCGTCGTCCAGCGAGTGTTTCAGCGAAAAACCGAGCTTCTCGCAGATCCGCATGATGTCGCGGTTGTCCGGCAGAATATCCGCTGTCAGCTTGGTCAGCTTTTCGTCGCCGCCCACGATCAGCAGGCGCGCCAACAGCTCCTTGCCCAGCCCGCGGCCCTGCCACTTGTCGCTCACCACCGCGGCGACCTCTGCCTCCTTAGTGCCGTGGATCTTCATCATCCGGCCGACACCAAGAATCTCGCTCTCGCCGGTCTCCGGATTCCGCCGCTCGGCCACCAGCGCCATCTCGCGGTCGTAGTCGATGAAACAGATGCGGGTCAGCCGGTCGTGCTGTGTCCGCTGTTCCAGGTTCATCAGGTGGAAATAGCGCAGGTACACCGTCCGTTCGCTCAGCGTCTGATGGAACCGCACCATCGCGGGTTCGTCCTCGGGACGAATCGGGCGGATCATGACTTCGGTCCCGTCCTTCATCGTCCACTTGCTCATGTAGCGCGTCGGGTACGGCCGGATGGCGCTGCGTGGAACCTGATCCAGGGACACTTCCGCCCCGTGTACCACCACGCGCGCATCCAGTGCCACCAGCCCGTCCGGCGAGGCCAGCAGCGGATTGATATCGATTTCCTTGATCCACCGCTGCTCGGCCACCAGCGCGCTGAACCGCACCATCAGGGTTTCGAGCGCGACCAGGTCCACCGCCTTGCGGCCGCGCACTCCCTTCAGCGCTTTGTAGATCTTGGTCTGCTCCATCATCCGCCGTGCCAGCGTGGAATTCAGAGGCGGCAGTCCCAGGGACCGGTCCTTGAACACTTCCACGAGTTGTCCGCCCGTGCCGAAGAGCAGCACCGGCCCGAATTGCGGGTCCAGGCTGCTCCCGATGATCAGCTCGTATGCGTCCTTCAACTTGATCATCGGCTGTACGGTGACACCCTGGAAATGCTGCGCTCCGGCCTTTTCGGTTACGCTGTGCTGGATCGCCGCGAACGCCGTCTCCACCGCCTTCGCGTCGTTCAGGTTCAACTGCACCCCGCCCACATCGGTCTTGTGCGTGATCGTCTCGGAGAACAACTTCAGCACCACCGGATAGCCGATCTGCTCCGCAGCCTCGGCCGCGTCTTCCGCGGTGGCCGCGATAATCGTCTTCGCCACCGGGATACCGTATGCCGCCAGTACCTGCTTGCTCTCGAACTCGGTCAGGATCTCGCGCTTCTCCTCCCGCGCCTTGGCGATCAGGCTCTCCACCAGCTTGCGGTCGGGCGTCCAGTCCAGCGAATCCTGCGGCATGTCCGGCGTCTCGTATAGCCCGCGTAGGTTATAGCTGTACATCCACATGTAATTGAAAGCCCGCGCCGCCGTGTCGGGATAAGGGAACGTCGGAATGTTGGCCCGGTTCAGAATCTCCTCGCCCGCCGCCACATCCACGCCTCCCATCCAACTCGCCAGCAGCGGCTTGCCTTCCTGTTTCGCCAGCGGCTTGAGCTGTTCCGCGATCCGCGTCGGGTCCGTCATGGCCTGCGGCGTCAGAATCACCAGCATGCCGTCCGAGTTCGGATCCTTCGCCGCGATCTCGAGCGCCTTGGCATACCGTTCGGGCGAAGCGTCCCCGATGATGTCCACCGGGTTGTTGTGGCTCCACGTCGCCGGCAGCACTTCGTTGTACGCCTGCATCGCTTCCGGCGAGAGATCGCTCAGCTCGCCGCCGCCCATGATCAGCGCGTCCGTCGCCAGCACGCCCGGTCCGCCGGCATTAGTCACGATCGTCAGCCGCGGCCCCTTCGGGCTCGGCTGTTTGGCCAGCACTTCCGCCATGTAGAACAAATCGGCGATGTTGTTCACCCGCAGCACGCCGCTGCGCCGAAACGCCGCTTCCAGCACCTCGTCGCTGCCGGTCAGCGACCCGGTGTGCGATGCCGCCGCCTTCGCCGCCGCCGCCGTGCGCCCCGGCTTGATCACGATGATCGGCTTGGTGAGCGCCACTTCGCGCGCCGCCGAAAGGAACGACCGCGCATTGCCGATGGTCTCCATGTAGATCACGATCGACCGCGTCTTCGGATCGTCGCCCAGGTGATAGATCAGGTCGCCCCAGCCCACGTCGACCATCGAGCCCACGCTGACGAACGCGCTGAAGCCCACCATTTCCTTCAGGCTCCAGTCCAGCACCGCCGTGCACAGCGCGCCGCTCTGGCTGATGAATCCCACCGATCCCGGCCGGGCCACCGTGGTGGCGAACGTGGCGTTCATCCCCGTCAGCGGGCTCATGACGCCAAGGCAATTAGGCCCGATTACCCGAATATTGGCCGCTTGAGCCTCTTCCAGGAGTTTCTTTTCCAAGGCCGCGCCTTCCGGCCCGATTTCTTTGAAGCCCGCCGAGATCACGATCGCGCCCTGCACGCCGTTCTCGCCGCACTCCTTGATGAGGCCCGGAATCGACGGCGGCGGCGTGACCACGACCGCCAAATCCACCGCTTCCGGAATGTCCGACACCGATGGATACGCCTTCACGCCCAGGACACTGGCACGCTTCGGGTTCACCGGGTACACCGTGCCGCCGAACGGGCTGGTCACCAGGTTCCACAGCAGGGTCCTGCCGACCGTTCCCGGATTTTCCGTCGCGCCGATGACAGCCACCGCCTTCGGCGCAAAAAACACGTCCAGCGGACGCTGCCGCTTGCGCTGGATTCTCTTCTTCCCCGGCTTACTGGTTGCGAGCATTTTCCGTCTCCGTATCTGGATTGGTGCCGAACGCCGCCTGGTTCAATGCGTCGACGACGTCCTGCACCTTGAGTCCGTTCTTGCGCGCCACCGTTTCGATATCGCAGTCATCGCAAGCCGCGCGATAGTGCAAACCTTCAAATACGGGGATTGTCTCAGGATGACGTTGTTTCACATCACGGATGATCATGTCGCGGCGGATCAACTGATCGAATCGAAACATAAGGGCGGCGCCTTTCCGAACCAATAGAACACTGCACCCGTTCTACCAAAGGGTTCCCTAATAATATCAGTAACTTCCAAGGGCAAAGGCGCCCCGGCTGCGTCATATCACCCATGTAGGACAGGCTTCAGCCTGTTCAGGCCGGCCTCAAGCCCCCGGTGCCCGGTAAGCCACCGTCTTGGCCAGGGCCGCATCCACCTCGCCAACGCTCAATAGCACGGTGGTTTTGGTCCGCACCATGCCGCTCGCCCCCACGGCAAGCCCGATCGCCGCCGCCGTGGCGTTATCCGGAAACTCGCAAATCAAATATACGTCGTTCTCTCCGAACGCGTAGTAGATGCACTCCAGTTTGCCGCCCAGTCCGCCGATCGCCGCCTCCACCGCCGCCGTTCGCCCCGATGCCTTGTCCTTGGCCAGCCCGCGCAGGCCTTCCGCTGTGTAACTGCCTTCAATCAGATACTTAGCCATGAGGGTTCCTCCAGGCGAAATTATATTCGATCCATCACATTTTTCATCTCTCTTGTTTCTAAAAAGATACACCCCGCAGGCCGGTTGTTGAGCCTGCCCGCGTGCTACACCTGAAATCGGAGGCCGGTCACCGATGGGGAACTCTCGCAGCGATTTACGCCGCCTCGTGATCCGTCCGGGCGCCATCGGTGACCTCATCGTCTCCCTTCCCGCCATCGAATCCCTCCAGGCCGGCTACCTCGAGGTCTGGACCGCCCGCCGCAACGCGCCTCTGGTTCGTTTTGCCAACCAGGTACGCGCCATTGACGCCACCGGCCTCGACCTGGTTGGAATCACCCAACCCACCCTCCCCGCCTTCCGCCAGTTCGACGAGATCGTCTCGTGGTACGGAACCAACCGCCCGGATTTCCGCGATGCCGTCTCGGGACTCCCCTTCCGCTTCTTCCCACCCCTCCCTTCCGATGGCGCCTCCATGCACGCCACCGACTTCTACCTCGAACAGGTGCGCGCTCTCACCCACACCCAAACCGATGGCGTCCCCCGGATCGCCTGCCCCGGCCCTCGCGAGAACTTCGCCGTCATCCACCCCTTCTCCGGCAGCGCGCGAAAAAACTGGCCCCTGGACAGTTTCCGCGCTCTCGCTGCCCGCCTCGAACGCGTCATGCCCGTCCGCTGGTGCGCGGGCGAGGACGATCCGCCTCTTCCCGAAGCCGTCCGCTTCGCCGATCTGTACGAGCTCGCCTGCTGGCTCGCCAAGGCCCGCCTCTACATCGGCAACGATTCCGGCATCACCCACCTCGCCGCCGCCGTCGAAACCCCGACCCTCGCCATCTTCCGCGACTCCGACCCCGCCATTTGGGCGCCGCGCGGCCCACACGTCCGCGTGGTGAAAGCTAATATGGAGACAGCAAAGGGGTAAGCCACTTGCGAATCACAGCCATCGGTCTCGTATTCGTTTTCGCGGCCTCCGCCGCCGACACTTCTTCCCTCGTGGACCGCGTCGGTTCCACCGGCTTCGTCCAGCTCGAAGCCGAGAGTTTCCGCTCGCTCGCGCCGCGCGAGCAGACCCTGGCCTATTGGCTGACCCTGGCCGCCATTGCCATCGATCCCATCAACTACGACCAGAATTCCATCTGGGGCCTGCGCCAGAAGCGCCTCCTTGAAGAGATTCTCCTCAACCCTAAGGGCATCGATCCTCAGGTTCTCCGTAAGATCACCGATTTTGCCAAGCTCTTCTGGGCCAATCGCGGCAATCATAACGAGATGACCGCGCAGAAATTCCTCCCCGAATTCACTTTCGAAGAGCTCAAGGCCGCCGCGGGCCAGGCCATGCGCAACGGCGCGTTCCGCGATCACGGTGCCTACGGCGGCAGCACCGCCTCACTCGACGAGCTTCGTCCCTCGCTGTTCGATCCCAACTTCGAGCCCACCATTACCGCCAAGAGCCCCGAAGGCGGCCGAGACATCCTGCAATCCAGCGCCAATAACTTCTACCATCGCGTCAGCCTCGCCGAACTGAAGGGCTTCACCGAGCACTACCCGCTCAATTCGCGCCTCGTGAAAACCGACTCGGGCAAGCTCGTCGAAGAGGTCTACCGCGCGGGCACGCCTGACGGCAAAGTGCCGGCCGGCCTCTACGCGCCCTTCCTCAAGAAAGCCAACGAGTACCTCGAAAAAGCGCGTGCCGTCGCCGAGCCGGCCCAGGCGCGGGCCATCGGCGCGCTCATTCGCTTCTATCAGACCGGCGAGTTCACGGACTGGCTGGCCTTCGACCGCGCCTGGGTTGCCACCAGCCCGCGCGTCGATTTCGTCAACGGCTTCATCGAGGTCTACCGCGATGCCCGAGCCGCCAAGGGCACTTCACAGGCATTCGTCAGCATCACCGACGAAAAGCTCAACCAGCTCATGCTCAAGCTCGCCGCCAACGCGCAGTATTTCGAGGACCGGGCTCCGTGGGCCCAGCAATACAAGAAACAGGGCGTGAAGCCGCCCCTGGCCAAAGCCTGCGAGACGCTGATCGAGACCGGCGACTTCCACATCAGCACCATCGGCGACAATCTGCCCAACGAAAACGAGATCCGCGAAAAGTACGGCAGCAAGAGCTTCCTCTTCACCGGCAGCTCCCGCACGCTGCGCCAGGGCACCGGCTTCGGCCCGCTCGAGGAATTCGCCGCTTCGCCCGAGGAAATCGCCGTCACCAGGAAATACGGCGAAGAAGCCTCCGACCTGATGACCGCCCTCCACGAAATCATCGGCCACGGTTCCGGCAAGCTCAATCCCAAACTACAGGGCGGCGCCGAAGCTCATCTCAAAGAATACTTCTCCACCCTCGAAGAGGCTCGCGCCGATCTCATGGCGCTCTGGAACATCTCCGACAGGAAGCTCCAGGAACTCGGCATCGTCTCCAGTCCCGACGTCACGAAGGCCATGTACTACGCCGCCGTGCGCACCGTCCTCACGCAGTTGCAGCGCATCCCGCAGGGCGACGCCATTGAGGAAGACCACCAGCGCAACCGCCAGCTCATCGTCAACTACATCATGGACAAGACCGGCGCCATCCAGAAAATCGAGCGCAACGGCAAGACTTACTTCCAACTGAAAGACTTCGCCCGCATGAAGGAGGGCGTCGGCATGCTGCTCAGCGAGCTCATGCGGATCAAGGCCGAAGGCGATTACGCGGCGATCAAAGCCCTGGTGGATAAGTACGGCGTCCACTTCGACCCCAAGCTGCGCGACCAGGTCGTGGCCCGCTACGCGAAACTCAACGTCCCCACCTACTGGGCCGGCCTCAACGCCGACCTGAGTCTCAGCGGAGCTGCCGTCAGCATCTCCTATCCCCGCGACTACGTCAAACAGCAGCTCGGCTACGCTGCCATGTACGGCGTCGTGCTCGCCGGAGGAGTAAAATAACCCGATGGCTGCCCGGCTCCATCCCGAGCCCTGGCCTCAGGTGGTCGACCTGCGGCGGCTGCAATCGCGCGACCTCGATCCGCTGCTCGAAGAAGAATGCGCAGCCTGGCTCGACGAGCTCGAATGGGACTTCTCCAAGTCCGCCGACCTGGTCCGCCGCTTCGTCGATATGCGCGCCCTGAGCGGCAGCGCCCTCGTCGAGCAGGGCAGCGTCACCGGCTATATGTATTACGTCCTGGAGGACGATAAGGGCCTGATCGGCGACCTATACGTCGGGAGCCGTTCGCGCACCCAGGAGATGGAGGACATCCTCATCGAGTCTGCGCTGCAGCCGATGGTCGGCGTTCCCGGCGTCACGCGCATCGAAGCGCAGCTCATGATGCTGCCCCACGATCCGGCGCACCAGGTCCCGCGCTCGGAATACGCCAGCTTCCATGCCCGCAACTTCATGCGCATCGATCTGACGCGCGCCGCTCTGGGCCGGGGGCGCGTCCGCCGGCCGGTGTACTTCGAGCCATGGAACGATCACGACAACAACGCTGCCGCGCAATTGATCGCCGAAGCTTACACCGGCCACACCGATAGCCGTATCAACGACCAATACCGCAGCGTTACGGGAGCGCGCAAGTTTCTTTACAACATCGTGCAGTACCCCGGGTGCGGCAGCTTCTATCGCCCCGCGTCCTACGCCGCCTTCGAGCCCCTGCATAGCCGCATGTGCGGCGTGTCCCTGGCCAGCCTGGTCGCTGAAGGCGTCGGCCACATCACACAGATCTGCGTCAGCCCCGCTGTGCGCGGAACCGGCATCGGTCACGAATTGCTCCGCCTGTCGCTCACCAGCCTCCGCGATATCGGCTGCCGCTCCGCCACTCTCACTGTGACCTCATCCAACGAGGACGCCGTCACGCTCTATGAGCGCGTCGGCTTCGAAACCATCCGCCGGTTTACAGCCTTCGTGTGGGAAGGATTCTGATCGCGGACGTCCGTCATGAAACTCCCGGAGCTGCTACCTCCCGCCGACCTGCTCAAGCAAATCGAAGGGGTCGAGAGCGGACTGCGCCGGCGCAAGTCCCTCGGCAACGTGGGGGCCGCCGGAGCCCTCGTGGTGGCTGCGTTGCAGGTTACGGTGACCCTCGCTAACTCCAAGTGGTGGCGGGACCTCAGCCAGTTCAAATTTTCCCAGCTTGCGCGCGACTGGCCGTACCTCCTCGGTTTTGCCGCTTTCGCGTTCTTTGTCCTCCTTTATACCTGGTCCCGCTTCTGGTTGAAGGGTTCCCGAGAAGCCTTTCGCTACACCTGTTCCATCGCCGAGTTTGAACCTGTTCGCTACAAGGCGGGCGAAGACCCGCCGTGGCTCACACCCGCTCTGCGTGAGAGGCTCTCCTGCCTCAGCCACGATCTGGCCGAGCGCTTCAGCCAACGCGTCGGCCGCATCCGATTCCGCGATAAACCCGCGGAAACCAAACCCGGGGAGGGCGTTCCCAACCAGTCCCACATTCACATCCGCGGCATGTACGTGCTCCGGCAGGACAGGGACCATCACTGGGCTCTCGAGATCATGCCGCGCGTTCGTATCGGCCCGTCGGAAGCCTCCGAAGCGCTCGCCCATCCGGTCGCCTACCGCCTCGAGCAGACATCGATCGACCGCGACCACTACGAGCGGATTCAGGAGCGGCTCTACTTCAGCGTCGCCACCGAGCTCTATCGCCAGATTCGGGAGGACGTGGCGGGCAAGATCGATCTGCTGCCCACCAGCCATTTCCGCGCCCTGGCGTACTTCTACGAAGCCGAGGACTACTCCCGCTCGAACACGCTCGATGCCTACAAGGAGGCCAGCAAGCTCTACGGCAAGGCAATCGAGCTTTTCGATCCGCGCCTCAAGCCGCTGCCCGAAACCCGCCTTCTCAAGTTCTTCGAAAAGACGCGGCGCGAAGTCTTCAGCGCCCGGGCGCGCATGGCCGGCTCCAGCTCGCTTCTGCGGCCGCGCGCCGCCCGCACCCAGCTCATGTGCGCCCGAGCCGAGATCGGCTACGCCAACATGCTCCTCTACCGCCGCATTCTGGCGGGTCTATCCGGGGAGCGGCTCAACCCGATCTTCGAGGCCCGGCCGATCGCGCTCGACGCCGTCCGCAGACTGGAAAGCCTGCATCCCGACGTGCCCGGCCGCCGCGAGAGCCTCTTCGATGCCTATGTAACCGTGTCGCTCGCCCAAGGCAGCCTGGGCGATGTGCAGGGGCCCGCCGAGTGGCTCGAAAAGGCCCACCAGCTCGATCCCTGCCGCAGTGACGAAGATCCCAGGTACCTGTTCGTCTCGGGCAGAAACCAGTCGCATCTGAACTCGCGGATGAACCTCCTGCGCCGCGCCACCGAACTGGAGCCCCGCTTCGAGGTGGCGCAGTGGTCTCTGGCGATCACGCGGGAGACCATGTGGCGCACCCGCCCTACGCTGGAATCCAACGTGGCTGAAATCGTTCTCCGCGATTACGAGGAAGTGCTCAAGATCAATCCCGGCAACGTCAGCGCCTGGGCCAATCGCGGATACATCCGCTGGCTGCTGTGCGATCCCAAGGCCAAGGAGGAATTCGAAAACGGTCTGGAATATAAGGCCATGCGGCCCCAGACCTTCATCTCCGAGCTCGATTACGGATTGGCCCGGATCGCCGCCGAGCAGGGAGATATGCTGGCGGCCTACAGGCACTACGTCGATGCCGTCTCCGCACTGCTGGCCGAAGGCGTCTTCCACGGGGCCGAGGACAGCACTTACTACTTCAACCAGATCGGAAGGGAGATGCTGGACCGCATCGGCCGCTACCGGCAGAGCGTCAGAACCGCGATCTGCGCCGGCAGTGACGCCGCCCCTACCCGCGTCAAAAAGTCGGTCTATGCGTACGCGCTCAACGACTACGGCGAAGCCTGTTACACCTACTTTCTGCGCCGCGGCGACGCCAGGTGGCTCACCCGCGCCCGCGCGCTGTTCCGGCTGGCCGCCCGCCTCAACCCCCAGTACGCCATTCCCTCGTTCCAACTGGCGAATGCCGACCGGCTGAAGAGTCAGCTCGAGAACCGCGACCAGGAAAAGGGCCGCCTGTTCAGCGAGGCTCTGAAAAGAATCACCCGGGCGACGGAGTTGGAGCCGGATTGGGCCGACGGCACGCTCAAGCAGACGTCGATTTATGTCGCGTGGGCGAGGCATGTCCGCGAACGCGAGCAGGCCGCTCAAGCCCGGATCGCCGGCATCGAAGCGGAAGCCGCCCGGCTGCGCGAAGACGCTGCCCGAAAGTCGGCCGATGCCGCGGAAAAAAAAGAGCAGGCCAGAAGGCAATTTTCCGCGGCACGGCCCGCCGAAGTTCCACAGCCTGCGATCGCGCCGGCTCCGGCGCTCCCGGCCGGCGCTACCCCGGTGGATATCCGCGCGCAGGATGTGCCCATCGAAGCCCGACCGCCGGAACCGCTCGAACCGCCGGGCGCGGGCGTCCTGCCGCAGCCGCGCGTCGATCCCGACCTGGAAATCGAGGCGCGGGCACTCGAAAAACGGGCCGTGACGCTCACTGCCAGCGCAAAGGCCAAGCAGGGCGAAGCTGACGAACTGCGGCAGCACGAAGAGCAGCAAAAGGAGTTGGAAGAGAAGCGGTTCCAGGAGTTCGCCAGGGCCGTACAGGATACCGAGCGCCTGCTGCCGCATACCTGGCTTCGCGCGCCGTCCCCGCCCGGTGCAAACGGCGGGTCTGCCTTCAATTGGCCGGCTTTGACGAACCAGGAGTACGTCAGGGAGTGGAAATGGGAGCGGGAGCTGAACGATCTTCACGCCAAGGCCCTGCGCGCCAGGGCTCTCAGTGAGAGAGTACAGCGCAACGGCGCAACCGGAGATCTCCAGAGGAAGCTGATCGCCTGCCTCCGCGAGCATTTCTTCCCCGGGGATTTCGATTTGATGGAAGCCGGGCGCGACTCCGCGGCTATTGCCAAACCCGGCGCTCCCGCGGGCTACACGGCGGAAATGCGCGCGGTCGTCATCAACTGGTTTTCCGAATACCCGGCCGACTACTGGGCGCTGACCTGGGTGATCGACCCGGCCTTCTCCGAGGGCGGCCTCTACGATGAGCTCGCCAGGGACACGCTCACCAACGCCTTGGAGCAGCAGAATGTCTCCGCTCACACCTGTTTTTGGGTCGGTGAAATGTGCGAGCGGAATATGCCGGCTATCGCGCGCCGGGCCTATCAGCAGGTGGTGAGGATCAGTCAGGATCACGCGCTGCTGGCGCGGGCCGGCGACCGCCTGGAATCGCTGGCGCGCGCCGATGAAAACCGAAAGCATCTCGACAAGTGGGACGACGCAAGGGAAGCCTATCAGAAGGCCACTGACGTGGTGGAGGCGCCTCCGGCCGCCCCCGCCGCCAAGCCCGACCGCGCGGCCAACCGCGCCCGCCGTGCCGCCGACGACTACAGGATCTCGCTGGGCAGGCTGCACTGGTACCAGAACCGCTTTTCGGAAGCCATCCGCCAATTCGACCAGGTCCGGCGTGATACCCCATGGATAGACGACCTGGTCGGAGAGATCTTGAGTTCCCCGGACGTCGGCGGCAGCCATCGCCAGATCAGATCCTGGCTGGAACGTAAGGCGATGGCCTGCCGCCGAAACGGCGGCGAGCGGGCCAGGAGAGATGTCAACGAAGCCATCCTCCGTTTTGCGGACAGGTCGGTCGAAGAATACGATCAGCAAGCCGGCGCCAAGGCTGCTGCCATGCTTCCCATCCTGACCCCGCTGGCGGTGGAAGCCGAGGCCACCCTGTATCCCGAAGGGGAGGATTGGACCAAGACCCACCCGCTGTTCACGGAATACGTGCCGCAGATGCGCCAGCGAATCCAGGCGGATATGGGCGTCACGATTCCCGGCATCCGTTTTCGGGCTGAAACAACCGAACTGCCGGTTGACAGCTACCGGATCCTGCTGCACGAAGTCCCTCTGGCTTCAGGCTCGGTGGTGAGGAATTGCAGGTTCTGCGCCGACGAATCCGCGTTGCAGCAGGCGGCCGGGCGGAGCATTTCGGGAAGAGCCGGCTTCAACCCCAGGACTCCCTGGCGCGACGGCATCTGGCTATCGGCCGGCGACTGGACCGCCGCCGAAAAGGCCGGCCTGCCGCTCTGGAACGAGTTCCAGTACATCCTGGCGCACACCGAATATATCCTGCGGGCCAATCTCGCTCAGTTTCTCGGGCTTCAGGAAGTCGAAAACTCGCTCGAAACCTGGCACAACCAGGCTCGCCGCGATGCATTCCCGTTGCACGCGCCGCCTGCCGCCGATGTTCTGCCGGACATCCCGTGCCGGCTGCGCTTCATGCGCCTGCTCCAGGCGCTCGTCACCGAGAACGTGCCGGTCAAGGACCTCGACTCGATTCTCGACGCGGTCCGCTGCACGCCAACCGGGCCCGGAGCCGATCTTCTTCCGTGGGTTGAAGCCGTGCGCCTCAAACTGCGCGATCGGCTGCCCGGGAACAACGTGCAATCCGAGTTCTTCTGGCTTTCCCCGCGGTTCGAAGAGCAGATCTTTCAGGGAATCGCCCGGCTTGACGGCTCCGGCGACCCATTGCGCACCAGGACGCTCTTCTCGCTCCTGCCGGAAACCGCGCAGGATCTGTTCAAAGCGGTGCGTGCCACGCTCGGGCAGTCCGAGCGCCACGAGGTCATCGTGACCCGCACCGAAGGGATACGCCCGTTTGTCCGGCGCTTGATCCAGCTCGAATTCCCGTACGTGCAGACGCTGTCTCTTGCCGAATTGCGTCCGAACCTGCGGGACAAAGTGCGGAGGACGATCGATCTATGAGCCCGTCGGTGACGGTTGAAGTGCAATTCGGCCCAACCTTGGCCGCGCTCGTGGACCTCAAACGGCCCCACGCCCGCGATCTGCGCCTGTGCATCGAAGCCGCTCTCCAGGGCCTCCTGGACGATCTGGGTGTCCCCGGCCGTCTTCGCGTTGTGTTTGGGAAATCGGACGGCGAGCCCTTCCGGCTGGCGGTTTGCGGCATCGCCGCCCCCTATCCCTCGGAAATGGCGCAAGCCGTCTGGGACTATCTGTGCGGAGCCCCGTTCGGAACCAGCGGGCCGGCCTTTTCGCTTCAGCAGTGGATCGAGCGCAGCCTTCCGCCCGAACCGGATGGATGGCAACGCGTCGTGGAGTTTCTTTCCCGGCTCGCGGTAGAGATCGTGAAGCAGCGTCCGGAGCGCCTCTTGCAGAGCGATCAGGTGCCCGCCTGTCTGGAGTCCGACACCGCAGTCCCCGCCGTGAATCCCGACGAGTTCCTGTACATCGCCCGCCAGTTGCTCAAGCTGAAGCTCTCCATTCGCAACCGCGGATTGATCCTGCGCCACATCCGCGAAGCCGCAGCCGCGGAGCTCGGCCGCGATCTGATCGTCGAGCAACTGGTGAACGAGCTGCGCCCCAGCCGAATCGCCATCGCCATGCATCCTGACGGTCTGCGCCGCCTGTTGAGACTGGAACTTCACGACGGAGAAAGCCGCGCGGCGATCGGCGCGGGCTTCGAATCGTTCCTCGACATGTTCGGTCTGATGAGCGAGGGTCTCTTCTACGAATTGGGCATCCGGGTTCCGCCCGTGGAGTTTCGAGCCGACCAGGCGCTGAACGAAGATGGCTTCGCGATTGGGCTGAATCACGTCCCCGGCATTCCGCGACAGGGCCTCGGCGCAGGCCGGCTGCTCGTGAACGATACTCCCGACCGTTTGAAACTGGTTCAGATTGCGGGCGCGCCCGCGCGCAATCCGGCCAACGGAAATGCCTGCGCCATGGTCGCCGAAGCGGACGGACCGGCGGCGGAAAAGATCGGCCTCACCACCTGGACTCCGCTGGGCTACATCGTGCTCTCCCTAGCGGCCGAAATCCGGCGCGGCGCCGCCCGCCTTCTCTGTAGCGGGATGGCCGAAGCCGAACTGGCCCGCTTGCGCAAGGCCTTCCCCGCGCTGGTGTGGGCCGCGATGGACGTGATTTCTCCCGCGGCTCTTACCAGGATTCTGCGCGGCCTGCTCTGGGAAGAGGTCTCCATACGCGATCTGCGGACCATTCTTTCCCGTGTGGCGGCTTACGATACGGTCGCCGCCGACACCTCCCACCGCATCGTCTTCGACGACCGTCTGGCCATCGATACCCGCCTGCAATCCGGATCGCTTCGCGAACCCGATCTTTACGTCGAGTTCGTCCGGCAGGGGATGAAGAACTACCTGGGCCACAAGCACACGCGCGGCACCGGCAATCTGCTCGTCTACCTGCTGAGCCCCGAGGTTGAAGAAATCGTGTTGCAGGACGTGGCCGCCCGCCGCGGCGAGCCCGGCGCGCAGCGCATGACCGGCGAGCAGGCCGCGGAGATTCTGAGCGCGATCTCCGCCGAGTACTTTCCGGCCCGGTTGGAACCGCTCGTGATCCTGACCTTCGCAGCCATTCGCGGCGCCTTTCGCAAGTTGATCGAAGACCGGTTTCCGGAGCTCGGCGTGCTTGCTTATGAGGAACTGGCGGCCGATCTCAAGATTCAGCCGATCGCCCGGATCTCCCTGCCGGAGAAGGCGCCTATTTCACTCCCTGCATCAGTCGCACCGTCGGCCGGATGAGCAGTCCCATCACCACCGCGGCGCCGATGCTCAGCGCGGCGACCGTGCCGAACAGCGTCGGCAGGGGCATCGAACTGTACACCGATGCGGCCCTGCCTGCCAGCCAGTTCCCGATGCTGGTCGAAAGGAACCAGATGCCCATCATGAAGCCGGCCGCGCGCTCGGGCGCGAGCTTGGTCATGGCGCTGAGGCCCACCGGGCTGAGGCAGAGTTCTCCCAGCGTCTGCAGGAAGTATGTCGTGGTCAGCCACCAGGGCCCGGCCTTGCCGCCTCCCAGGGTCATGCCCGCCGCGGGCACGAGGATGGCGAACGCCAGCCCGCCGAACAACAGGCCGTACATGAATTTGGATGGAATGGACGGTTCTCTCTTGCCCATCGCCAGCCACAACCACGCGAACACCGGCGCGAGCGCGATTACGAACACCGGCTGCACGGTCTGGTACCAGCTCGCCGGAAAGTTGTAGCCGAGCACGGTGCAGTCGGTCGAGCGTTCCGCGAACAGGCTCAGCGAGGAGCCGGCCTGCTCGTACGCCGCCCAGAACAGCGCCGACGAAACGAACAGCACGAAGATGGCGGCGCAGCGCTTGCGCTCCACCGGCGACCAATCGCCGAAGAAAATCAGCCACGAGAAGACCACGACCGAGATGCCCAGCAGACACCAGCCGAGGCCGTCCGAGATCGCCGTGGGGCTCAGCGTAATCACGCCCACCGCGGCGAGCACCCCGAATAACGCGAGCACTCCCAGGCACGCGCCCACGCCCAGAGCCGCACTTTTCGTCTGCTGCCGGTCCTTCACGGCGTCGCCGGTGGAGGCGGGATGCAGGCCGGCGGTACCCAGATACCGGCTGGTCA
>Ga0335071_10001112_pt1 | contig 28961 bp, 24 predicted proteins | sample Lox_Sample_15_FD_206724 | JGI IMG/M metagenome (GOLD analysis project Ga0335071, IMG submission 206724) | Soil microbial communities from Loxahatchee National Wildlife Refuge, Florida, United States - Lox_Sample_1.5 | ecosystem: Environmental > Terrestrial > Soil > Wetlands | place: USA...
AACGTTCGGTCGGTCACAGTTGGGCCGCAAGTTGATCGCCGATGGGTGATTGCAAGTGGTCTCAATCCCGGAGATCGGGTTGTGGCCGAAGGGGTCCAGAAAATTCGCACTGGAATGCTCGTCAATCCGAAGCCATTCACGACGGAATCGATGAGCAGGTGATGTCATGTCAAAATTTTTTATCAATCGCCCTATCGTCGCGATCGTGATCTCGATCGTTCTTGTCTTGGTAGGTTCATTGACAGTGCTGAACCTTCCCATCGCTCAATTCCCAAACATCGCGCCGCCAGAAATCCAAATCCTGGCTACGTACGTCGGAGCTGATGCTCAGACACTGGAACAGGCCGTTGCCACCCCGCTCGAGCAACAGATGAACGGCGTGGACAACATGAATTACATGTACTCCCTCAACGCTACGGGAAACTCGACCAGCAGTCTGATCGTGGACTTCAACGAGAAGACCGATCCGAATACAGATTTCATTCTTGCGCAATCGCGGGAGACGCAAGCTGCCTCTCAGCTTCCCCCCGAGGTGAACAACTACGGAGTCACGGTTCGGAAATCTGTGACTGCTCCTCTCCTGCTGGTTGCCGTTTACTCTCCGCATGGAACCTATGACGCGACATTTTTGGCGAACTATGCATACATCAATCTTGCCGATCCCCTTCTTCGATCACCGGGAATCGGCAACATACAGGTGTTTGGAGCCGGACAGTATGCCATGCGCATGTGGGTGAACCCGGACAGATTGGCGAAGCTCGGCATCACAGTTCCACAAATTGTCAGCGCTGTTCAAGCCCAGAACACGGTCAACCCTGCCGGCAAAGCAGGTGGCGAACCAGCACCGAAAGGTCAGGAATTTACCTACACGGTCCTGGCGCAAGGGCGGTTAGTTTCTCCTGAGCAATTCGGCCAGATTGTGCTGCGTGAGACTCCCGACGGAGGCATCGTTCGGGTCAGAGATGTCGCACGCATCGAACTGGGAGCCCAGGACTACAGCGTTGCTGGTCGCTTTAACGGAAAACCTAGTGCCGTGATTGCTGCGTATCAACTGCCGGGGTCCAATGCAGTCGAGGCTGCAGCCGGGGTTCGGAAACTGATGGAGCAATTGAAGCAGCGTTTCCCAGAGGACCTGGATTTCGTGGTTGCGCTGGACACAACGCGATCGGTCACGGAAGGGATCAAAGAAATTGTCAAAACTCTTTTGATTGCCCTCATGCTCGTCATCTTCGTCGTTTATCTGTTTCTGCAGGGGTGGCGTTCAACCCTAATTCCGCTTCTTGCAGTTCCTGTGTCGCTGGTTGGCACTTTCGTTCTGTTCCCGCTTTTCGGATTTTCCATCAACACGCTTTCTCTTTTCGGTCTGGTGTTGGCGATCGGTCTTGTGGTCGATGATGCAATTGTTGTCGTTGAAGGAGTTGAACGCCATATCGAAGAAGGACTAACGCCAAAAGATGCGGCCTTGAAGGCTATGGAGGAACTCTCCGGACCCGTTGTGGGTATCGCCCTGGTCTTGTCCGCGGTGTTCGTTCCGACCGCATTCATTCCTGGAATTACGGGACGACTCTATCAGCAGTTCGCGGTGACTATCGCCATTTCGGTGCTGCTGTCCGCGTTTAACGCGCTCACGCTCAGCCCTGCTCTCGCTGCGCTTTTGCTTCGTCCACGCCAACCAAGCCGCGGATTGCTCCGAAGGTTCTTTGATTGGTTCAATCGCGCGTTCCAGCGAGCTACGGACGGGTACGTACACTGGAGCGGAGTCCTCGTCCAGAAGACGGCGATTGTGGTTGTGCTCCTTGTTGTATTTGGCCTCGCTGCCGGCTTCTTCTCCCATCAGGTTCCCAGCAGCTTTCTCCCAGAAGAGGACCAGGGTTATGCGTATGTTTCGGTTCAGCTACCAAACGGTGCTTCGCTAGAACGCACAAAAGAGGTCGCGACAGACGTGGAAAGGATGATTATGAACACGCCGGGCGTCCAGTACTCGACGTGTTTTGTGGGATTCAGTCTGCTGAGTTTTGTACGCACGAGTTACAGCGCTACATTCTTCGTCACATTCAAGCCTTGGGACGAGCGAACGACAAGGGCCCAGCAATTCGAATCCCTAAAGACCAATTTGAATCGTCAATTCAGCAAATTGCCACAGGGAGTTGTATTTGGCTTTGCTCCTCCCGCGATTCCGGGTGTAGGTACGGCCGGCGGGTTCACATTCCTGCTCGAAGACCGTTCCGGTTCCGACGTTCAATTTCTCGCCAGGAATCTCAATACCTTTCTTGAGGCCGCACGGAAGCGGCCCGAAATTGGAAGCATCATCACGACTTTTCTTCCCAGTGTTCCGCAGAAATTCATCGATGTAGATCGGGACAAAGTTCTGAAACAGGGCATCAATTTGACCGATGTTTATCGCACGATTCAAGCGTTCATGGGTGGCTATTTCATCAACTACTTCAATCGTTTCGGCCGGCAATGGCAGGTATATATCGAAGCCGAAGGCTACGATCGAGCTGATGTCAACAATGTAGGCAAGTTCTACGTGCTCAACAACAAGGGAGAGAGTGTGCCGCTTTCGACGCTGGCGACCATTAACTCCCGCGTCGGTCCAGAATTTACGCAGCGCTTCAACGAATACCGTTCGGCTCAACTTAACGGCAGTGCGGCGCCGGGATACAGCGCCGATCAGGCCACCGCTGCCCTCGAAGAAGTATTTAAGCAGACCATGCCGCGGGAGATGGGTTTTGATTACTCGGGCATTTCCTTTCAGGAGCAGAAGGCTCGAGAGGGTGTCCCGCCTGCTGTCATTTTCGGCCTTTCTCTTTTGTTTGTATTCCTTATCCTTGCGGCGCTTTACGAAAGCTGGTCTTTGCCCTTCAGTGTTTTGCTTAGCACTCCAGTTGCGGTCTTCGGAGCGTTCGCCATCCTTTGGCTCCGTCGTGTCGTCCTCGGATACTTTCTACCTCCTTACCTCGTGCAGATAGAGAGCGACGTTTACTCACAAATTGGCTTGGTCATGCTCATTGGTTTGGCAGCCAAGAATGCGATTTTGATCGTCGAGTTTGCCAAGGAAGCATACGAAAAAGGCGAACCCTTGGTGAGTGCTGCCCTTGAAGGTGCCCGGCTACGGCTGCGCCCGATTTTGATGACGAGTTTCGCCTTTATTCTCGGGTGCGTTCCCTTGTGGACGGCGACCGGCGCCGGTGCTGTTGCACGGCAGATCATGGGCACAACCGTAATCGGCGGGATGATCGCTGCAAGCGCCATTGGAATTTTCTTCGTGCCAGCGATCTTTTATATGGTTGAGAAGTGGTCTGCCTCGGGCAAGGAACCTGAGGCTGGGATATTACCAGTCACGCCTTCCCCAGCTGCCGGAGATTGAAAGACTTGTGTATCAATGGGCGGAGTTGCAGATTATGAAGACTGTCAAATTGATCACCGCGGTCTTGAGCGCTGGGCTACTCATCGGTTGTGCGGTAGGTCCGAAATATCATCGGCCCTCGGTGCAGACTCCAACCGCCTTCCGAGACGTCAACCTGGACTCTCAGCTACAGGCTCAAACGGCTTCCTTCGCAGACCTTCCTTGGTGGCAGGTATTCCGGGATCCGAAGTTGCAGGAACTGGTTCGGACCGCGCTGAAGCAAAACTATGACTTGCAGCTTGCGACTGAGCGCATCAACAGCGCTCGCGCTCAGGTCGCGATCACTCGGTCCAGCTTGTTTCCTCAGGCTTCAGCGAACGCGAACTTCCACGGCGGCAAGGACTCTGCAACCCAATTCAAGTACAACTTCTTGACAGTGGCAGGCGATGCCGCCTTTCAGCTCGATTTATTTGGTCGCTTGCGCCGAGCTACTGAAGCTGCACGCGCGGAACTTCTGGCCACTGAAGATGCACGCCAAACATTAGTCCTCACCCTGATCAGTGATCTTGCGAGTGACTATTTCACACTCCTGCAACTGGACCTACAACTCCAGATCACTCACGAGACGGTCAAAACACAGACTGATTCGATCAAGCTGACGAATCTTCGGCTCGACCGCGGTGTGGCCACCAAGCTCGACGTGCTTCAGGCCGAGCAAGTCCTGGACACTGCGAATGCGCAAATACCGGATCTCGAGCGGGCGATTGCTCAGGAAGAAACCGCCATCAGTATCTTGCTGGGTGACTATCCGCATGATGTTGCCCGGGGGGCTCCACTGGTTGAGCAGATGCTTCCTCCCGAAGTCCCAGCGGGTCTCCCCTCTTCAATCATCGAGCGCCGTCCTGACATTCGCGAGGCCGAACAGATTCTCATCGCGTCAAATGCAGAGATTGGAGTTGCCAAAGCTCAATTTTTTCCTCAGATAGCGCTAACCGGATCAGGCGGCGGCTCGTTCGGGCGAAGCAGCGCCTTTTCCAGCCTCATGGCTTCGCAAGTCGGCATCTGGTGTTATGGCGCGCAGGTAAGCCAGCCAATCTTCACGGGTGGCGCCTTGCGAGGAAATCTGCGATTGGCCAAATCCCAGAATCAACAGGCACTGATCGCATACAGGCAAGCGATCCAACGTGCTTTCGGAGACGTCTCCGACGCACTGATCGGATATGAAAAGCTCCATGAAGTTCGACTGCGGGAACAGGATACAGTTTCAGACTTGGAGGAGACGGTTCGCATCTCCACGCTTCGTTACAAAGGCGGTACCACGACGTACCTCGAGGTTTTAGATGGGCAGCGGTCGCTTTATGGGGCACAATTAACTCTCGCCTCAGCCCGCGGTGATGAATACAGAAGCTTGGTCCAACTCTATAAGGCACTCGGAGGGGGCTGGCAGCAGTAGGAGAAACCATTTGAGCGATGCTGTCACAGTATTCCTTCTCACGTTGAGCGCGCTTTTTCCCATCGTCGATCCCCTCGCAGGTAGCCCGATTTTCTTAGCGATGACTCAGGCATATTCACAACAAACACGCAGGGTTCTCGCCTGGCGGGTTGCCCTGAACAGCTTGGTTCTGATGGTTGGCTCCTATTTTGTTGGTGCACACGTCCTTAACTTTTTTGGTGTATCGCTCCCTGTGGTGCAAGTCGGCGGCGGGCTGGTTGTGGCGTCAATGGGTTGGGGTATGCTGCTGCAAAATGATGAAACTCACGAGACCGATCGGCGGAATGTACACTGCTCTGACGCTCTTCACAGCGCATTTTATCCACTGACCCTGCCCTTGACAGTAGGGCCAGGAACGATCTCTGTCGCGGTCACGTTAGGCGCAAACTCTACCCGCCACTACGGATTCCACATCGGGATAATTCTTGCAGCACTCGTTGCAATGGTCGCAGTCGCGATTAGCATCCTGCTCTGCTATGGCTTAGCCGATCAACTCGCACGTGCTCTCGGGAAGACTGGAATGATCGTGATCGTAAGACTTTCGTCGTTTCTGCTCGTTTGTATCGGTGTCCAGATCATTTGGAATGGAGTGAGCGCGCTGGTCTCATCCCTGCATATCTAGCCCACAGGTTTTTGATCTCTCTTTTTCAATTTACATGGTTAGAACAACCCGGAACTGCGCCCCACCGCTCATCATCCGAGCGGACGCTTCGTCCGCTCTTTCGAGTGCGCAAGTCTCGGCCACGGGCGAATCCCCGTCAGTTCGGCAAAGTTCAATGTGTCCTCAGAGTCCGTGGGGATGCCGGGCCCAACCCTGTAAGCTACGGACTACGGGGGAATCAGTTGGACTGGGGTGACCTCAATCGGATCGAAGTCAGCGCCCGACCGGGCTTCGAGACCTGCGCACCTTCATTGTTCTATCGCTACTGCTGTTGCCATGACATCTCCTTCGAACTTTGTGTTTTCTGGACTGCTGCACACTGAAACGTTAGCTGGCTTCAGCCAAGATCACCTCCGAGTTCGCAATACTTGACCGCAGTGATCGGAACCCGGTACGAACCTCCTCTGAGAGAAGTTTTGGCTGTTCCCATGCGGCAAAGTGTCCACCCTTGGGAAGTCGGTTGTAATGGATGAGTTTCGGATACGCTTGCTCTGCCCAGCTCCGCGGCGCAGGGTACAGTTCGTCAGGAAAGACGCTCACCGCAACCGGGATCGAGACGCCCTTGGCATTGAAATACCCTTTGCCAAAGTACTCCCAATAGAGGCGGGCGCCAGACAGCGCCGTGTTAGTCAACCAGGCAATCGTGATGTTATCGAGAATGTCGTCGCGTGTCAGTCCTTCGGATTCTCCGGCGAAGACGCGCGCGATGAGCTCATAGCTGCGGGCGTCATGATCGAGGAAATAGGCCGCTAGGCCAACGGGCGAATCCGCGATTCCGTACAATGTCTGCGGTCGGAGGCCCATCTGATATCCGTAGGCGATTCCTTTTTGATATACGAACTGCAACCGCTGGTAAGCAATTCGCTCATCATCTGAGAGGCCCGACGGCGCCTCCGCCCCGGAGAAAGCCGCCTGGTCAATCTCGTTTGGAAAAATGCCAGGCATATTGGTGTGAATGCCGAGCAGTTCCGGAGATGCCTGTAGGCCCATGTGATCGACAACAACCGCTCCCCAATCACCGCCTTGTGCCACGAATTTTGTATATCCGAGGCGCTTCATCAGCGCGACCCAGGCACGCGCAATGTGTGCCGGATCCCATCCGGGCGTGCTTGGCTTGCCCGAAAACCCGTAGCCGGGCATCGACGGGATCACTATATCGAAAGCATCCGATGCGCTCGCGCCATGTGCTGTTGGATTCGTCAGCGGATCGATAATCTTCATCTGCTCAATAATCGATCCCGGCCATCCATGCGTCACGATCAGCGGCATCGCATTTTCGTGCTTTGAACGGACGTGAATGAAATGGATGTCTAGTCCATCGATCTCGGTGATGAACTGCGGCAGGGCATTCATTTTTGCCTCGATCTTGCGCCAGTCGTATTGTGTCGCCCAATACTGTGCGAGCGCCTGGATCGTCGCGAGTTGTACGCCTTGCGATGCATCTGGAACTGTTTCTCGTTCCGGCCATCTTGTTGCGCTAATTCGCCTGCGCAATTCGGTTAGCTCCGCTTCCGGAACATTCACTTCAAAGGGTCGAATGGCGGGTTTGTCAGCTGTGTGCTCGCTGGCACTCTGAGTCGTGACTATCTGGGGCATAGATTCCTCCTGAGAAAATTCGCGGTTTGCGATGCTGACTGCGTGGGTCTCGATTCGTGGATCACAACAGAAGAATTGAAGCCAGACAATTAGACGATAGTATCGACCATACTTTTGTATTGGCTTTGAATTACCTTCGGCTGATCCGGGCAACACAGGCGGCATCGAAACGGAGAGGCGGCCAGACTCTCATCGTCAATCAGCGGCTAAGAATTGAACCAGCCAATTGCAGCGTCAAAGGGAGGCAAATTCAGTTTGGGCGTTGGGGGAGGCAGCATTTTCCCTCGATTCCGTAAAGGATCAAGCCACCTTTTTCCCCGGCTTTTTGTTCCAGCCGTGGAAGCGCGAAAAATCACCGGCATTCCAAGCCTCGCGCAATCCGGGCGTGCTCAGATCCCAGTCAGGCCGAATCTCGCGCGTTACTGCGCGTAGGTCTTGCCATAGGTCATTCACTGAGGGTCGGCCCCAGAACCAATACCCGTTGTAGATGCTGTGGACCACGAGTCCCGGTTTGAGCACAAGGGTGTGCGGAATCATAGGATCGTGTTCAGGATCGGTGTACTCCTGGATATCGAGATCCTTTTGAACTTTGCGCTCAGGATCGGAAAGGAAGGGCCAAACGGCTCCAACCGACGCCCGGAATTCCTGCAGCGTATGGTGGTCATCTGTGGAGATCGTCGCGATCTGGGTGTACGCAACCGATATTTTGGGATAAAACGCAGCTAGCTCCAGATGTTGCTGGTGCTCCTTCGGACAATAGTGGCCGCGCGCGAGGGTGAGGATCAGCGGGTCACTGCCCTGTAGCTCACTGAGTCTGCGCGGTGTGTCCGTGTGATCGGGCAGTTCGTAGTCGGGGAAGATCCCGCCGGGCACAATGTCAGATCGCATTTCCTGAACTCCTTCGAAGGGATCGTGGTGCGTGATGATTTTACGTAGGCAGTCCCGTCCCTGCCTGCTCAGCGACCATGTACTCGGAGTACCAGATCGGCCAGTTCTCGTCGCGTTGCCCTGTCCGCGCCTCGTGCTGCCCATGCGCGAGAGCGGCACGCTTCAGTGCACTGGCGAGATCGTTCGCCGAAGCAAACGAAGTCGGGCCGGTCTCGACGCGCCCCGGCAACCGGCCGGTGATCTCTTGCAATACCCAGCTATTGCCATCGGGATCAGTGAACTGAGCACGCGAGCGGTAGGTGCGACGCTCAGGATCCAGACCAGCCTCCGGACCGTTCGCGCCGAGATGGAAAAATTCGCCAACCTGCACACCCGCGGCAAGCAGTCCATTGCGCGCAGCTTCAATATCAGACACGACGATGTAACCCTTACCCGACCCGGGCGCAGCTGAAGTCAGGTTAGTTCCGAATTGCAGCGAGCATGCCGAGCCATGCGGCGTGACTTGGACGACGCGCAAACCTGGAAAACTCAGGTCAGCGTCCAGCCGCCATCCCAACTTCAGGTAGAACTCCTTCGCTCGATCAACATCCGCCACGGGGAAGATGGTGACCTCAATTTTCTGATCGATTTTCGCGATGCTTGCCGTACTCGCATTGTCAGTGGAAGTTTCGTGCGTCAAAGTTGTCATATTCTTTCCTCTGCTGAGATCAGTTTCTGTCACAAGTTGCAAGTGCTGCCCAAGCTCGTTCTATCGTTCAAGCAGTGACCCCGGTCCGCGTTCGCGCTGCATTTTCCGCTTCCTTCGTTCGCAGAAACTCACGCCGCCGTTGCCGACGCGGTGAATGTCGCGGCATTCTCGTGGACGAACTCTTGCACGCTCAATGGCGCTTGCCCCGTCAGTGTGCGGACGTCGTCCGACGTGCGGTCAAAGCGTCCTGCTCGATGCAGATCACACAACGCCGCCAGATGATTCACTACGTGAACTGGCCAGCCGCGCTTGAGTAATTCGTCCCGCCATGGTCCGACCGGAATGTCCTGATAAGTTATTCTGCGACCGAGCGCCTTCGAATACTCTTCCGCGAAGAAATGCATATTCTCTGATTGCGGGCCGGTCAGGTGATAGATCTTCCCAATGTGCGCCTGCGGATTGACAAGAATCGCGGAAATCGCACGTGCAACATCGTCCGCTGCGACGGGCGACGTCTTACCCTGGCCGAAGGGCAGCCGGATTTGATCGGATCCCCTCACGGAGTTTGGAGTCAAAGTCAGGAAGAACCCTTCGAGAAATACTGTCGGACGCACATGCACCACCGGCAGACCAGACCAGTTCAGCACGTGCTCGGCGAGCCAGTGCATCTTGTGCTGTGGGCTGGGCGTAGTCTCGGTAATACTCATCTGAGAGACTGTCATCTGTGACATATTGATGAACGCCTTTACACCATGATATTTCGCTACTGCCGCTGCATTGACCGTCGCGGCGAGGTAAGCATCCGAAATTGACATGCTGAAGTACATCGCCTCGCAGCCGGCAATTGCCCTATGCATTGAATCGAGATCGAGCAGATCGCCGACCACGATCTCCGCACCCTGGTTGCGCAATGCCTGCGCGCGTTCGTCTTCAGTGCGAACCATCGCACGCACCGCTTTTCCCCTTTTCAACAACAGTCCGGTAACCGAGCGCCCTACAGCCCCGATGCGGCCCGCCGCGCCGGTAACCAAAATGGGATTCGCCATGTTCTTTCCTCCTGGGCGTTCAGTTAGACCCGAAAGTCAGATAGTTTGAATGCGAAGGCTCAGACTGTGTTCCAGTTGTTCCGAGTCTCGATGGCCTTGACAGAGCGTTCGAACGCATTCTTCGAACACTTTTGCTGATGGTCACAAACACGAACCCACGCAGTCATTCCTTTCACATTCTTCCTCGCCTACAACAGTCACATGCTTTGCTTAGACTACGGCGTGGCGTAATCCCAAACATCGGGCGGCAGCTTATCCTTAAGCGTTGCATACATGGCGTCGCGGAATAGTTTCAGGGCCGATATGGCCGAAGAGCAATCGTGCGTTCCGCAATCAGCCCCTGCTTGTTGTCCACGATGATCTCCAGGCTCTCGAACTTGTGACCATCCATGCTCCCTACCCAGCGCAAGAAGGTAGTGCGCTCATCGAGCTTGAACTCGGCCGTATATGTTCCGGAACCACGCGTCTGGCTCGACTGAGTGAAAATCGGCGCGATGAGATCCCGCCCCTGGATCGGGCGTGCCAAGATCGGGCTGTTGAATACAATGTCTTCCGCAAGTAGCTCACTAATCTGGGCGAGTGTAGGCTTACCGGATTCCCGCAGTTTGCGTAAAGGATGCATTGTGATTCCTCCCATCCTGGGTTAACTGACTGTAGGCAGCTACATCATTCTTAGAGCTCGCTGCCGTCGCATATTCGTAGGTGCGGCCCTCGTGCCACTGGCAAAGCCCGACGCAAAGGAACACAATGAAACCCAGCGTAGCGATTTGTTTCTCCTTATGGATTCGGCGATATGTCTGCTTGGCTCACGCGGCGCCTGCCTGCCGCGCCGCGCCGTTCCGGGCTTCAATAGCCTTAACGGAATTCTTGAACGCCTTTTCCAAAACTCCCTTGCCTATCGTGGCAACCACCAAGCCGAGCAGCCATCCCTTTAGGTTCTTGCCCTCGCGTACGACGACCACGTCGATGTCAGTCAAACCGTCCGGACGACGTGTGAAATTGTAGGTATGGCCAGACGCGCCTCCCCACGCATTGGAATCGGTCGTCGTAAGGACAACGTGCTTGGGATTGGACCAGTCATAGTGCAGGCGCTCCCAGATGCCGCCTGAGCCTTCGGTGACGTCGGCCTGCGAGGAGCCCCGGCTATGCACCTTGAGATACTCGTCGGCGCTGTTACCAAATAGCTTCGCTCGGCCGGGCCCGAAGTCAGTGAGCCCAGCTATGTATTGCTCGGGCGTCAAAGTGGTTGTTTCATGCAGGTGAAGTGTAGACATGCGATGTCTCCTTTTCTTCCCGAGACATTCGGGAGTGCGCTTCTATTTGATAACTCTGCTCTCAACTGCTCGCACTGATGCTCTAACTAGGCAGCGACGAGCTGCTGTCCGCCATCAATGTCGTAGGTTGCGCCGGTGAGGGCGGTATTGGTCATGATGTGCACGGCAAGAGCGGCGACGTCAGCCGGTCCCACCACGCGTCGGATGGGCAGTGTCGTGCGAAGCTGATTACGGCGGTTTTCGAGTTCATCGCCGAGTAATTGGGCCGACAGCGGTGTGTCGACGAATCCCGCGGCGATGACATTGACACGTATTGGTGCAAGCTCCAGTGCAAGGTTCTTTGCCATGGCGGGCGTCGCGGCGGTCAGAGCGGAGATAAGGGCGAACCCTTTTGTCACTTTGCGACCGCCGGTTCCGCTCATGAAGAGTAGAGTTCCTCCCGGGCGAACCCTATTGATCGCGTTCCGAGCGACGTGCAGCGGCAACAAAATATGGGCTTCGATATCGTGACGCGCCCGTTCGAAATCGAAGTTCTCCAGTGGCGCATAGTACGGACCAGGCCCAGTTACCAATACGTGATCCACAGGAGCTGGCAGATCCTTAAAGAACCGTTCGAGGAGCATGAAGTCGGTCGCATCGAAAGCGGCAGTTCGGTGCGCGCCGACGTCGATCGCGGCACGGTGCAGACGCTCAGGATCGCGGCCAGTGAGAATCAAGTTGGCCCCTTCAGCGCGAGCCCGCCGCGCTGTTTCGAGCCCGATCCCGGCGCTCCCCCCGATCACCACGACAATCTGTCCAAAAAGTTCCGGTTCGCGCTGGATGGGGAATGCCTGCCCTGCGGTGCTCATATTCCTCCGGTCAGCAATCAAGAGTTTTCATGCCGTCAGTATCAACTGGTTCTCGGCATCGAGGAGCATACTACGTCACAGACTCTCTTTGGCTGGCAGCGATTCGCTGCGGGCTTTCCGGTCCGAAACCGATTCCCGATTAAGTCAGAAAATGCGTTGTAAGTCTATTAGACGATAGTATCGGTCGATACTTTGTTAAAACGAATCCACCAGAAATCGCCGCTCAGCTCGCGGATCCCGGAGGTGGCTAGTTCCGTTGCACTAGTCGCCTGATTTTCATCGAAGAGGTAAGTTCGGCACCGTCGTAATAGGTTCACTAGCCATCTCGACACGCTCAATGGATCTGTTTCAAGACGTAACAATGTCAGAGAGTCAGCCTTAAGCACCAAACGCTCTGCTTTGTCGAAACGCTGTGCATCCATTCTTAGCAATCGCAGGTCTCCTCCGATGGACCAGCACCGACTGCATATGCTGGCTTAGTCTGGACCGCGCACGGTGCAACCTCGCCTTCACTGTCCCTACAGGTACGCCAAGGATGTGTGCAGCCTCCCTCGCGGAGAGCTCCTGCACGTGATGCATATAGAGAACCTGGGAATAGAGCGGTCCCAATCGCGAAATCGCTTTAGCAATGGCGACACGAACCTCCTTGAGTGAGCACTCTTGCTCCGGGTTGAGTCGCGGCTCAACAACTTCGAACCTAGCGCCATTATCGCCCTCAAGCATCTCATCAAGAGACATCTCGGGTTTTCGTCGACTCGATCGCAGTCTCATCAACGCCGCATTCAGAGCGATCCGAGTGAGCCACGAGGAAAACCGTGAGCGTCCTTGGAAGCCATTCAAATACCGCAGAGCATCGAGAAATGCGGTCTGTACCACATCCTCGGCATCTTCGCGATTACGAAGGATTCGTTGCGTGAGCCGAAGGATGCCGTCCCGATGAGGCATTACGAGGCTGGCAAATGCCGACGCATCGCCGGCGCGGGCGCACGCCAACAAGTTCTCTTCCTCTTTGTTCTCGGAAGAAGAGTTCATTTGTTCTGATCTCGGCTCAGCAACGTTGAGGTCAGCGATCTGAAAAACTGCTCCGGGCTTATGAATCCGCGCAGCTTCCATTGTTCCTGGCGCCACTGCTGTCATTGCCATTCCACCCTCCTGAGATTGGTACGCACAATTTCTCGGCCACGATGAGTAGCATCAGACCAGAAAGGTCAAGTCGAGACAATTAGACGATGGTACCGGCAATACCTTTGTAGTGGGCCCGTGCCTCGATTTCCCAGGCATCGGTGACGATCGAGTCTTCCAGCCGGTTCCGATTCTCCGCAAAGCATTGGCCGGGCCCAAGCGGGACGGCACAGGCGCCCTTGGCATTGATGCGGTGCGTAGCGTCAAGCTTAGAGAATCACGAATCCTCGCCGATAAGGTTTTCGCGTCCTGAAAACGCCGGTTGCGTTGTACTCCTCGCATTCGTTAGATTGGCGCCGATGGAGGCTGCAATTTTTGGAGGGGGCATGACAAACATAAAAGGTGGAGTTTCTTGGAGCGGAGGCAACTCTCGAGCATTGCTAAACCAGACCGCGATCCTTGTCATCACCTTGTCTGCAGCGATCCAGACTGTGATGGCCTTTGGCCAATCGGCGACAAACGGCGCGGAATCGCACCCTGCAGTCATCCGTGTCGATGCCACACCCGGCCATGTCATCAATTCGTTCGACCCTGACGCCGCATTGGGCAGTTCGATTGATGTTCTATCTCATGATGGTATCGACAAGGTCTACACTCCGCACATCATCCAGGAGTCTCTGTCCGCAGGATGGGGACCAATCTCCTATCGCAATAATAGTGAACTTCGCATGGCCGCCTGGCACTGGACGGAAAACGGAACCTGGAGCGATCCCGTCCATAAGAGCGGATACTTCACTGGAAGCACGGAACTCAAGGAACCGGTGCGCTACATTCTTTCCTATGCGCTTCCCCACCGCGGTTTCTCAACCAGCGGCGACCGCCCAATCATGGGCCCCAATCTTAGCTATTGGAAGAGCAATCCTTATCTGACCAGCAAGTTCACCGGCGAAAATGACTCCCTGCACCCGCAATGGGTGATCGCCGATCTTAAAGTCGAGAAGCCAGTGAGTGCCATTCGCATCGCGTGGGCTAGTCCGTATGCCACGGCTTATCAAGTTGAATATTGGGTGGGAAAGCGGGCTCTCGATTTTGACGCCGGACCGCAAGGCGAATGGAAGACTTTTCCCATGGGTCTGGTGAAGAACTCACCCGGCGGGACCGTTTCCCTCAATCTCTCTGATGCTCCGATCTCCACCCAATACATTCGTATCCTGATGACAAGCTCTTCTAATACGTGCGATGAGCACGGTTCTGACGATGTCCGTAACTGTGTCGGATATGCGATTCGGGAAATCCGCATCGGGAATGTAGACAGCAACGGCGCCTTTGTCGAGATCCAAAAGGATCTTAGTGAACGGCCCACGACTTATACTTCATCTTCCATCGACCCTTGGCATTCGGCAACCGACGTTGACCTTAATGCCACAGGAAGTTATCAGCACACCGGTTTCGATCTCTTCTTCACCAGCGGACTCACGAACAACTTGCCTGCCATGATTCCCGTGACAATGCTCTATGGCACACCGGACGACGCGGCCGCTGAGATCGCCTACATTGAAAAGCGCGGCTATCCCATCTCATACGTAGAGATGGGCGAAGAACCAGACGGCAAACATGCGATGCCGGAAGACTACGGCGCACTCTACCTGCAGTGGGCCGCTGCTCTTCATAAGGTCGATCCCAAACTCAAATTGGGAGGCCCGATTTTCGAAGGTGTCAACGAAGATATCCGGTTGTGGCCTGATGCCCAGGGGCGTACCTCCTGGATGGGCCGCTTTGTCGATTACCTGAAGGCCCACGGTCGGCTCGCAGACCTTGCCTTCGTATCTTTCGAGCACTATCCGTTCGAACCATGCGATATAACCTGGAAGGATCTCTACAGGGAGCCAACACTGGTGAAGCATATTCTCCAGGTGTGGCGAGAGGACGGCGTTCCCAAAGACGTGCCCCTGATGATCACCGAAGATCACCTCGCTGCCAACCTGACCGGCCCGATGACAACGATCTTCGCTGCCCTATGGCTCGCAGATAATGTGGGGGCGTTCTTCGAAGGCGGAGGCGCACTTTTCACTCACTCGCCAATCCAGCCTCAGGGCATCCAAAAGACTTGCCTGGGGTGGTCCTCGTGGTCAAACTTTGTGTCCGATGAGGAAACTCTCGAGATCAAGGGATACACCTCCCCTTATTTCGCCGCTCACATGATCAACCTGGAATGGGTTCAGCACAGGTCCGGCGTACATTCGATGTTTCCTTCTTCCGTCAACATCAAGGATGCGGACGGCAATCTCCTGGTGACTTCCTACGCTGTGCACCGTCCAGACGGAAACTGGTCGCTGATGTTAGTAAATCGAGACGAAGCCAACTCACATGCAGTGCAGGTTGCCTTCGACGATGCCAGCAGCAAGCGGCAAGCAGTTTTTGCTGGGCCAGTCACCTTCGTTACCTTTGGCACAGACCAATACGTCTGGATCAACGACGGGCCGAACAGTCACGCGGATCCCGATAATCCGCCAGTTGCCACCATCATGAAAGGAGATTCGAGCACCGTCTTTACTCTGCCAAAAGCTTCGGTAACGGTGTTGCGTGGCAAGATAGGCCCGGTGATGCCTGCGACTTCTCACTGAGAGATCCACTTCGACCCACTTGGGCGTGGGAGCCTTCCAGGCGGGACTTTTCGAAGTACGCGGTTGCCCCTGCCTTCAAGAGCTTCGCACCATTCTTCTGGCTAAGCCCACTCAGGACAGCCACTGCCCCCTTTCTCAAGCCATTTGCATACATGACTGCTGTGGCAACTGTCCACTTTCCACAGATCATTTCTGCCCTTCGGACAGCCGACTTCGTCGCCGCTAATTTTTCAATCGTTTCTACGGTACCTGCGCCGCCCGGGATAGCCTGACAACTTCGGCGTTTGGATTTGCCTGGTAAAGGACATACGCTGCGCCATCGGTTCGTACTACCTCCACCTGTTTGCTTTGCTCGCCCTGTCGAACTTCTACGGCTTCCCATCCGCTCGGAACATAGGTTTTCAATGTCAATGGAAGATCGTAGTTCGTCCGTAAGTTCGCTGCGCAACACGATCGAAATAACTTCTCCGTCACGGTACGAGCGAACCGTACTTCGAGAACGTTCGCGGATGTATTTCGCAACATCCTGGAAGGTCGCGACCCAGACGCTGTTTCTCTTTGAATTGATGTAGCCGAAATACTCTTTTAGTTCCGCGCTCGTCTTCGGTTTCCACCCAACTCCATCCACGCCGTGAAAGACCAGCACCAGCCAGATGTTGCCTTGAGCTACAGTTTTGTCGACCCACGATTTCATTAGTTCCATCGGAGTCTCAGTCAATGGCCCGCGCTGCCAGCGGACGTACTCTTTGCGGAAGTTGCAGGATCGCTTGTGTTCGAGCGGTCGAGATCATCGACTTCCGCATCCGGCATATAGTTTCGCGTGAGCTCATATCGCCGCAGAGCGGCTTGGACGGCTCGATCGTTGGCGGTGCCATACGGGCACTCTACTGAAAATGTGTGAGTGAAACCGAGATGATCCAGGATATCCTGTCGGCTCTTTTCGAGTTCGTAGACTAGATTGGCATCATCTAGAATCGCCAGGCGCGGATGCGTTACGGTGTGGCTCGCGAACTCGTACCCACGGTTTGCTAAAGATCGCAGCTCGTCCCAGGTGACGCCGTTCCCCTTCTGGAAGTCTTTTTCGTGCGGATCCATGGGCCGGAACGCCCCCGTGCGTACCTCTTTGTACGCCTCGTCCAATACACGATAGGCCTCATCCACATTCTTCGCCTCGTCGTAAAGCTCTCCCGCTTGATTATGGAACTCGAGCGTTCCCTTGTAGCCTAAGAATCCAATCGCCGATGCGCGCTCGAAGAAGTTGTCTTTATTGGTCGGCATGTGGGCCGTTTCCGCGATGATTTCTTTCGTCGGCCGCCCAACGAATGTGCCATGGTACCGGGATCCTGGGATATTTCCGGTAATTATGAAAAAGTGGCAGGTAAGCCGAAGCTATCCATGATTGGCACAGCAGCGCGGAACTGATTCACCGATCCGTCGTCATAGGTGAGCGAGACCGCTCCGTTCGTGCCATATTGCCATTTCGTAACTTCCGTCTTCCCCTCTTGACCGACTAATCGTGACGCAGAAACCATCATTGCAGTCAAGATGAAGACAACGATTGCGCTTCTCATGGTCTCTCCCCAACTTAACGACAGCTGGATACGCGATATTAAAGCTTGCGCGCATCATAAAACTCTAGAAACAATAAGCTGCCTTTCTCGTTGTTTTCGAATGTTGCTAGATCGGAGAAGTTGCTAGAGCTTATTACTGCTGAGATTTGGCGTTGCTCCGCCGCCTGCGAACATCACACTCCTCGCGCACCTTCTGATATTTATCGGCAAGCCTCTCGAGTTCCGAATCCGATAGATGTTCAATGTCAATCATCTCATTGTGCGCTTTGTCGATAGATTTGATGATCTCGTCCAGCTTCAGATGAATAGCTCGGGCATCGCGGTTTTGAGTGTTTTGGATCAGAAATACAACCAGAAAGGTAATGACCGTCGTTCCCGTATTGATCAATTGCCAGGTGTCCGAATAGCGAAAATACGGTCCGGACGCGAGCCAGATCACAATCGCTAGAAGAGCGATGAGAAACGCCCATTTCGTGCCGACCCAGTTCGCGGCCTTTGTTGCGAAGACATGAAATCCTTTTTCAGTGTGATTGACATTGTTTCCCATTCGCACACTATAGGAAATTCGTTCGGCCACAGAAAGTGCCATTCCAAATGCATTTTGTAGTTAGCTGACGCTACCGTTTTTGTCGTGAACTTGGAAGCTATGCGACCGTAGACGTGAAGCTCACGCTCAAAACCGAAGCCAACATCCGCCCGGTATCTAGTGGCTTACTCTCACCGGCCGCCGATGAACACGAGCCTGCGGCGATCGAGCGCTTCGACACACAAGCTCCCAGACAAATCTTCAGCCTGTATGACTGTCTCGCGTCTTGTCTGTTGCGCACCCATCGCCAACGACGTCGCGCGGCGGGCGGAACGGCACAACTTCGAAAAGCAACGCTAGAACTCTAACTTTATGACCCTCAGATGATTTGCCCATGACGCGCATCACTCTCTGCGCGTCACCACCCCATCGGCGCGGTGAAGCATCGTGTTTGTGACACGTATCGACGCTTACGATACCTTTCGAAACCGTTTCGTTTTATATCGTTCCATCGGTCGCTGTCCAGAACAAAATAAATAATCCCTCGGATTTATGATATTGCCGCTGAGGAGGCCCACGGCACGGCATCTTGGAGGCAATTCTGAGCAGGACGGATTCGATGCAAAACGAAACTGTGATAATCTGACGTGCCCAGCCGGGATTCACTCCCATCGAGCCACTTCGGAGAAGTTTCTTTAATGCGGTTCGACGGAAGGACTCGTCAACTGCCGAGCCGGCGCTAAATATCGAGCATGAAAAACAGCCCACAACACGACAACCCCGGCGGTTCCATCGCGCGGCTGCAGTACGTGCTTCGCGAGAATCGGCAATCAGGAAAGACGGGTACTTATGCCGTGTGCTCCGCGCATCCGGCTGTGCTTGACGCTGCGGTCCAACAGTCGCTGGCCGATGAATCGCTTTTGCATGTTGAGTCCACCTCAAGCCAGGTCAATCAATTCGGGGGATACACCAATTTGAATCCCAGCCAGTTCGCGGACTGGATCTACGCCTCCGCGAAGAAGGCCGGCCTGCCCGCAGACTGCATTTTGCTTGGAGGCGATCACCTCGGACCATTCCCATGGCGAAAAGAAGCGTCCGCATCTGCGCTGGAGAAAGCGACAAGGTTGGTTCGGGACTGTGTGTCCGCTGGTTACCAAAAAATCCACCTCGACGCGAGCATGGCGTGCGCTGATGATCCCGCGCCTGCCCTCCCTGAGCATGTCATTGCCGCACGGGCCGCTATTTTGTGCCAGGCAGCAGAAGACATCTATCGTCAGATGCCGACGGATTCGCCTCAACCGGTTTATGTCATCGGCACTGAAGTACCGACGCCCGGTGGAGAGTCGCACGATGCAAGCGAGCTAGCGGTCACAAAATCTGAAGACGTTCATCGGAGCATGGAAGTATTCCGCTCTGCTTTTGAATCAATCGGCCTGCATTCAGCGTGGGAACGGGTGATCGCGCTCGTGGTGCAACCGGGAGTTGACTTCGCAGCGAATTCGATTATTGGCTACGATCGTTTCAAGGCGCATTCTTTGTCTGAGGCATTGTCTGCTTACCCCGATACGGTTTTCGAAGCGCATTCCACAGATTACCAGTCCCCTCAGGCATTGACCGAGATGGTCGAAGATCATTTTTCGATCCTGAAGGTAGGTCCGTGGCTCACATTTGCCTTTCGCGAGGCGGTGTTGGCTTTGGGCGCCATCGAGAACGAACTACTTGGAAAAGGGCGGCGGAAATCGCAAGTCCGAGAGGCTCTGGACGCTGCCATGTTGAGGGAACCTTCTCAGTGGCAGCCTTATTATCACGGTGAAGAAGACGAGATCCGGCGCGATCGAATCTACAGCTTTAGCGATCGCTGCCGATATTACTGGAACTATTCCGAAGTCCAGGAAGAGCTTGCGCACTTGCTGAATAACCTACGCTCAACCCCAATCCCACTAAGCCTGATCAGTCAATTCTTAGGCACAGAATATGGCGCAGTGCGATCTGGAGAGTTGCAACCTTCTCCCGAGCAACTGATTCAGCATCACATCCGACAAGTCCTCAAAATCTACGCAGACGCTTGTGGATCAAGGAAATCCAAAGCAGCTGATTCGAAATGAGATCGAGACTCGCTGGAATCAGTGCGGCAGAGAAAACGCCACAACTTCGTCGGCGATCTCTCCCCGAAAATATCCGCCTCCTCCGGCCGCAATCACCACAAATTGTTTGCCGCTCTTTTTGCCCATGTAGGTAATGGGCGCAGCGTGAGCGCTCGCAGCCAACTCTGCCACCCACAATTGTTTTCCGGTTCGAGAGTCAAACGCCCGGAAACGACTATCTGTTGTTGCACCGATGAATAGCAGCCCACCCGCAGTTACGACGGAGCCACCAAGATTTGGCGTACCGGTATCGGGCTTCAGTCCACCAACCGTACCGAGCGGCACTTTCCACATAATCTCGCCTTTGCTGACGTCAATTGCATTCAATGTTCCCCATGGAGGCTTCTGGCATGGCCACTGATTCTCGTCCCAAAACCGAGCGTACTCACCCCTTTTCGAGTTACGCCGGTATGGCACGGGCGCGTCCGTCGGCTGCGGCTCCATCGCCCCCACCGAACCCACCTCATTGACGTTGACGAAGAAATATCCCAGTTCAGGATCAAACGATCCACCCGACCAGGTTGCTCCTCCCAGTGTGCCCGGAACGACCAGCGTTTGCTTTCGCCCATAAGGCGTGTACATACCTCTGGTCTCGAGAGAATGGAACAATTCCGCACAATAACGGTTTGACTCCGGTGTAACCGTGCTGATCTCACCCTCCTTAAAATTTTGCTGCACCAAAGCTGGCGGCTTGATCGGGAATGGCTGAGTTGGCCAGGCTGCTTCGCCGGGCACATCGCTACTCGGAACCGCGCGTTCCTCTATCGGAAACAACGGCTTTCCCGTGACCCGGTCGAATATGAACACGAGTCCCATCTTCGTTACCTGGGCCACGGCTGGCACTGATTTTCCATTTTGACGTACGGTAATCAACGCTGGTTGGGCGGGCATGTCGTAGTCCCAGAGATCGTGATGCACCATCTGAAAGTACCACACCAACTTTCCTGTCGAGGCTTGTAGGGCGACGAGCGAGTTCCCGAACAGATTCTTGCCCTTGCGGTCTCCCCCATAAAAATCATAAGAAGGAGAACCAATCGGCAAGAAAACCAGATCACGTTCGGCGTCCACGCTCATTGTGGACCACACATTCGCGCCCGTTCTTCCCTTCCACGATTCGTTTCCCCACGTGTCGTGTCCTGTTTCGCCAGGCTGCGGAATGGTATGGAACGTCCACACCAACTTCCCGGTGTGGACATCAAATGCGCGCACCGCGCCGCTCGGTCCGCGCGAGGGATATTCGGGAATGGCAGCTCCTGTGATAACCAAGTCTTTGTAGATCGCAGGCGCCGAAGTCACCGAGTATTCGGCCTTGGGGAACTCGTCTGCGACTCCTGCGCGCAGATCCACCGCGCCATCGGTGCCAAAACCCACAGAGGGTTTGCCTGTTTTAGCATTGAGGCAGAACAGGCGTCCGTCGAAAGTGCCGAACAGGATGCGCCGATCGTCTCCGGTCTCGCTCTGCCAATAAGCAACACCGCGGTGCTGGAAAGATTCTCGCCTGGCTCGACCTGCCTGGGGATCAAACTGCCAAATTTCTCTGCCTGTTTCAGAATCCAACGCGATCACCCGGTTCGAAGGTGTCGAGAGATACAGAATTCCCTCCACGACTAACGGTGTAGTTTCAAAAGGTGCAACCTGATGGCGGTCCGTTTCGTTTCCCCGACTCACTTCCCCAGTGTGATAAGTCCACGCGCGTTTCAGAGAAGTGACATTCTCATGATTGATCTGTTGGAGCGGAGAGAATCGCGTGCCCCCGGAATCGGCTCCATAGAATCGCCAATCCTGTGCCCGAACACCGCACGGAAGCAGAAACAAAAGCAATAGCATCGTTGCTTTGGCATTCATAGTGGTTGGGTATTCTGTCACGAATGGAATTACCGGGTAAAGGCGCGATCGCAATGTCGCTTCTCAGTGAAACCAGGCAGTTGCGCGGTTCATTTGTCAAAAACCAGCAACTTTGCGAGGTAGCTCCCGTTTGGCTCTCCTCTTGAAAATTTAGTGTGAGCAGGAGATCCTAGCCTCGTGCAGTAGACGGTCTAGGGTAGAACGTGCATGGCTGACAAGAATACGGCGCTCGTTCAGGGTACGCTCGGCAATGCTCATCTTGAAGACTCTTGCCCTAGAGCCAATGCATGGCAGCGCCTGCCACCAGCTCTGCCCAGCATCGGGGAAACGATTCACCCATGAGAATGCCGATGAACCGAGATCGCCGATGCCATATGGTGACGGAATAGAAGTGATATGTAGCAACAGACCGGAGGCACGGTACTCGAGCGGGAATGGAGGAACGCTCGCCGGCTCTCGGCTATTGCTCATTGCTGAGCTCCGGTATCGAGTGCGCTGTTCACCATCTCCTGAGCCTCGCTCAAAATCGCTTGTAGATGGGATTCGCTGGTAAAACTCTCCGCGTAAATCTTGTAGATGTTTTCCGTGCCTGACGGCCGAGCGGCAAACCAGCCGTTCTTCGCAACAACCTTCAGCCCTCCGATCGGGGCCTGATTACCGGGTGCTTTCGTTAGCTTCGCAGTGATTGTCTCGCCAGCGAGACTCGATTCTTTCACGGCGCTGGGCGACAGCTTTTGCAATTTCGCCTTCTGCTCCGGCGTAGCCGGCGCATCGATGCGGGTGTAATAGGGGTTCCCGAACTCCGCCGTCAATTCCTGATAATGCTGTCCGGGATCTTTTCCGGTGCGAGCGGTGATCTCTGCCGCCAGCAGATCCATGATTGGACCATCCTTATCTGTTGTCCACACAGTGCCATCACGGCGAAGAAAACTTGCTCCTGCACTCTCCTCACCGCCGAAGCAGAACGACCCGTCAACCAGACCCGCGACAAACCATTTGAAACCTACCGGGACCTCAGACAACTTGCGCCCGAGCTTTGTAACAACACGATCGATCATGCTGCTGCTCACCAGGGTTTTTCCCACGATGACATCCTGATGCCACTGAGGGCGATGCGTCAGCAGATACTGGATCGCAACTGCTAGGTAATGATTCGGATTCATCAGGCCCACCACTGGCGTGACGATTCCATGGCGGTCCGAGTCAGGATCGTTGGCGAAGGCAACTTGATATTGATCTTTCAGTCCTACCAGCCTTGCCATAGCATAAGGACTAGAACAATCCATGCGGATCTTGCCATCGTGATCCACCGTCATGAAGGAAAAAGTCGGGTCAATCGTCGGATTAACCACTTCAACTTCCAGGCCATAAATCGAATTGATCGGTTCCCAATACGGCCGCGCAGCTCCCCCCAGCGGATCAACCGCCAGCTTGAGCTTCGCGCCTCGAATAGCATCGATGTCCACTACATTCTTGAGATCGCGAACGTAGGGGAGAATGAAATTTTCCTGGTGCGTTGTTGGTGCGTTTATGGCTTTGTCGAAGGGGACTCGTTTCACATCCTTATTCCCTGCCCTCAGCAGGTCATTGGCACGATTTTGCACCCAGCCCGTGACGTCTGTGTCCGCTGGGCCGCCATTGGGCGGGTTGTACTTGAAGCCACCATCTTCTGGCGGATTGTGGGAGGGGGTGACCACAATTCCGTCCGCGAGGTGTTCTTTGCGATTCCGGTTGTAAACCAGAATCGCTCGCGAGATCACCGGAGTCGGAGTGACTCCGTCGTTATCCTGAATGATCGTCTCGATACCATTGGCTGCGAGCACTTCGAGCGCAGTCCGTTGAGCAGGAGCGGAAAGAGCATGGGTGTCTTTGCCCATATATAAAGGACCGTCGATTCCCTGCCCCCGGCGGTATTCGCAGATTGCCTGCGTAATGGCCAGGATATGCGCTTCATTGAAGGCACCGTGAAGTGAAGACCCGCGGTGTCCACTGGTTCCGAAGGCAACCAACTGGGTGCGGTCGCTTACGTCAGGCTTGCGCTCGAAGTAATCTCTTTCCAATCGCGCGAGATCAACCAACAGCTCTTTCGGTGCTGGTTTTCCAGCTAATGGGGAGAGCGTAGGGCTTTTTGTTGCAGAATGTTTCTCTACGGTATGGGGCATGGTTCCGCCTTCCAGATTTCGGTCGCGTACTCGTGAATCGTACGGTCACTTGAAAACTTACCTGAACTTGCCACGTTCAAGATAGCTTTTCGGGCCCATTCGGTGGGATTTGAGTAGAGGTCGCCGAGACGATCTTGAGCCTGGACATAAGAGGTGAGGTCTGCAAGGTGCATGTAGTGATCGCCGTTCGTCAGTAACGTATCACGTAGGGGATCAAATGCTCCCGGCTCGTTCTGGCTGAAGTGGTCGGAGAAAATTAAATCCAAAGCCGCCTTCGTTGCTGGTTCGTGCTCGTAGTGCCAATGCGGGTTGTACCAAGCCTGGCTGTTCTGAACTTCTTCGACCGTCAGACCAAACAGGAACAGGTTCTCTTTGCCTGCTTCCTCGGCCATTTCAATCGTTGCGCCATCAAGAGTCCCGACGGTGAGTGCTCCGTTCATCATGAATTTCATATTGCTGGTGCCGCTTGCTTCGTAGCCGGCCGTCGAAATCTGGTTGGATACATCGCTCGCGGGGATGAGGCGCTCTGCCAATGAAACATTGTATTCGGGGAGAAAGACTACCTTCATGCGACCGCGAACAATGGGATCGCCATCAATCGTGCCTGCCAGATTGTTGATGAACTTGATGATGAGTTTGGCCAGGTGATATGCCGGCGCGGCTTTGCCGGCAAAGAAGAATGTTCGAGGAACCATCTCAAGGTTGGGATTTTCTCTCAGGCGGTTGTAGCAGACGATAATTCTCAATGCATTCAACAACTGCCGCTTGTATTCGTGAATGCGCTTGATTTGGGTATCGAAGACGCTGTCCGGATCTACGACTTGTCCCGTCGACGCCTTGAGCCAGTCCACAAATCTTCCTTTGGCAACGCGCTTTGCGGTATGAAACGTTTTCTGCAGACCGGTATCGCCGGAAAGCGCTTTAAGACGGCTCAATTGACTTAGGTCCGTGATCCACTTGTCTCCGATAGCTTCGGTAATTGCACGCGACAATTCTGGATTTGCCTCGAGCAGCCACCGCCGTGGAGTAACCCCGTTGGTCTTGTTGCTGAAGCGATCGGGAAACATTTCGGCGAGGTCCTTCACCGTTGTCCTCCGGAGCAATTTTGAATGTACAGCCGCCACACCATTGGTGCTGTGCGAGCCAACTATCGCGAGGTTGGCCATACGGATTTTGTGCGATGGCCCTTCGTCAACCAGACTAATGCGTTCGATGCGGCCTTCGTCCCCAGGGAACCGGAAGCGAACCTCGTCCAATAGTCGGCGGTTAACTTCGTAAATAATTTCGAGTTGCCGGGGAATCAGTAGTTCAAACCACTTCACTGGCCACTTCTCCAGCGCTTCAGGAAGAAGCGTGTGGTTAGTGTAGGCCAACGTCTTCTTAGTGATATCCCAGGCTTGATCCCACCGCAAATGCGCATCGTCCAGCAGGATCCGCATCAATTCAGCGACGGTCATGGACGGGTGAGTGTCATTGAGCTGAATCGCGGCCTTATCCGGTAGCTGTTCCCAATCCGTGTTATGACGCAGAAAGCGTCGAACCAGGTCAGCCATGGAGCATGCCACGAGAAAATATTCCTGCAGGAAGCGGAGTTCCTGGCCGGTCGTGGTGGAGTCGTCAGGATATAAAACACGTGTCAGCGATTCTGCTTCGAGGGTCCCACCCAGTGCGCCCACAAAATCGCCAGTGCCGAATTCCCCAAAGTCGAAGTAATCGGGAGCAGCGGCGGCCCACAGTCGCAGGGTGTTGATCGTCTTGCCCCCGTAGCCGACCACAGGTCGATCAAAAGGAATTCCGAACAGCATCGACGGACGATTTGGGATTACTTCGAGGCGTCCGTCTCGTACCTTGAAGCTGCAGTTCAGCTTGATTTCGACCTTCTCGTGACTGCGGCAGATTTCCCACGGGTCACCGTCACGTAGCCAATTGTCGGGATTTTCCTGCTGCCATCCGTTCACGAAAGATTGACGAAACATTCCGTACTCGTAACGCAAACCGTATCCGGTCGCGGGTAACTGCATTGTGGCCATGGAATCGAGGAAGCAAGCCGCCAGACGACCCAAGCCCCCGTTTCCCAAGCCGGCGTCCGGCTCCTGCTCAATCAAATCACACCAATCGATTGCTTTCTCCTTGACCACGCGCTGGACTACAGGATCAAGCAAAAGGTTTGTGACGTTGTTGGCTAGCGAACGTCCGAGGAGAAACTCCATCGACAGGTAGTAAATCCGTTTGGCATTTTGTCGCTCATAGGTGGCCTTGGTTTTTACCCAGCGCTGCGCCAGGACATCACGTACGGAGTGAGCGAAAGCTCCGAAGCGTTCCCGCGCGCTGGCTACCTTTGGGTCGATTGCGCGATCGAAAATCAGGTGTCGATCGTAGAGCGCGTCTGCAGTTCCGGCAAACTGAATCGAATCGCCGTTGTATTGCTGAAGGCGCTCGGAAACGCCATCCTTTTTCTTGGTCATTGGAACGACTGTGGCTGAATTTGGCTGCGTGACGGTCTTTGTGCTCATTCCTAAACCTCTTGTTTTGGATGATTACTTCGCTGTGGTCAGTACCCGTTGACCAGCCGATACGATTGGCGCATCGCGTTCAACATGGTGGTCGTCATTCCAGAGCCGATGACAGGCCGCGACAGATTATGCTCGTAGCTGACAGCGCTGAGGCTAGCCGGACTCAGCAGGAAATATCTTCCCCCCACTCCCGGAGGAAGGCCCAGCCAGCGCGCAGCACGGTCCGCGCGTTCGCCTATTTGCGTGGGCGATTCCCCATCCGGAGCGTCATCACGGAACAGACCCCACTTGGGGTTCCCCTGCAGAATCTGCGCTGACGTCAGCCCTTCATACTTGCCGTAGTCCCATTCGACCAAATCCGGATCAGTTTCTGATCGGGTTCCAAAGCCTGCCAGTTCGCGGGTGCGTGACGCGCGCTGCAGCGGACTGGTGAACACCTTAGCGAAGCTCATCCCCTTTAACCGTTCTCCAAGCCGCACGGGGTTACGCTCGCCATCGGGTGCCAAGGCCAAATCCGTCATTCCCGTATGATGGCCCGAGTGTGTCTAGGCTGTATTGCCGTGCCGTGCGATATAGACGACTGGAAGTTTTTCCATCAAATCTCTTCTTTTGCTTGCACTCTAGAACGTCGAATGTGTATCGCCTCATGTGATGAGATGTTTACGGGAGAAATAAGTTCGCACAATAGTTCAACCACTCACGTACTATTCCAGAATCATTCCCAACTGCAATTTTCTAACCCTTTGCTGTTCTGCTCACTGCACGCTGCCCGCGTCTATATCTCCAGGAAGTCTAGGCAGCGAGGTTCTGTCACATGCCAAAAGCTTGCCAATGGTGCAAAGATACGGCGCAGTTTGTCTGATGCTGCCGAGTGCACACGCACCCCCATCCGTGACACTGTAATGCGCATTGGCTCACGCCGAGCTAGATTGAAAAGGATGTGAGATGATTCGTTCCGCAATGGTGGAAGCGATCTTGTGGGATAACGATGGCGTTCTCGTTGATACCGAGTGCCTTTTTTTCGAGAGCACTCAAGCGATCTTGGCCACAATCGGCATCCAATTGAGCTTGCGACAGTTCCTCGATGTGTCGATGCGGCAAGGCCGCAGCGCGTTTGAGCTTGCCATCGAGAGCGGGTGGGGAGAGCAAGAGGTCGCAAAGTTGAAACGCGAGCGAGATTTACTGTATGCGGAAATGTTGCGCAAGCAGACGCATGTGCTGCCAAGCGTTGCGGAAACCTTACAAGAACTGCAGGGGCGCGTGCGCATGGCAGTTGTCACCAGTTCTCAGCGCCAACATTTCGACATCATCCATTCCACCACCGGTTTGATGCGATATTTCGAATTTGTCCTCGCACGTGAGGATTACCGCAAGACGAAGCCAGATCCCGAACCTTACTTGCTCGCCTGGGAACGACTCGGGCTGAAGGCCGACAAGTGTGTCGCAGTAGAAGATTCTGAGCGCGGTCTGGCATCGGCCCGCGCCGCTGGCCTACGCTGTCTCGTGATTCCAAACCACATGACCCGCGATTGTGACTTCCAGGCGGCCGCCGCGGTGTTGCCGCAAGCGGCCGCCATTCTCAAAGCCTTGGCCGACTTGTAGTCAAAACTGTTGATTCTTTCCTATTCACATCGTTCGACCTTCTGCAGGAATCCGGTCGGGCACGCGATGAGCCAAGGAGCGAGAAAACAAGTAAGAACATAAGGATGAAAGCAATGATGGCGAGCGACCAAACGATCGGGAGCTTGACACCAAAAACCTCGTTCAGCCATGCCATCTTCAAGCCCACGAACACGAGAATCGTTCCCAACGCATACTTTAGCAGCCGAAATTTTGCGCCACTCCGGCAAGCAAGTAGAGTGCGCGCATTCCCAAAATCGCGAAGATGTTAGAAGTGAACACGACGAATGGCCCGCTCGTTACAGCAAAGATCGCCGGCACAGCAACGGCATGAAACCTTCCGGTAACGCTGTAGCAAAACCTTGGCGTCGCCCTCGAACAGCGAAGGCAAGGTAAAAGATCGGTCCTCAAGATTCGCCTCGGTCACTTTCGGAAAGTATGGTCTTTCCATGCTCGGAGTCGTTGAGTCCTGCGCTCTGGCGACACTGCGAAAAAACTCATGGTCGCAGCCATGATTTCCAATGTTGTTTTTCCGCCGTTCATTCCTGGCCCCTTGCAGAATCAAGCCATGAATTCGCTCTTCTAGCCCGCGAATTCGGGATTTCGCTTTTAGGATTGAAATCGCGGATATCGCCGGGATCTGTTTTCCCGATCTTCTCGGACGGGACGATAGAAGTTGGTTGAGAGTAGGAACGTCCCCGCCAGGAGGAAGATTTGCCAAGTAATTTGTTGCCGAGCGCGGCCCATTGAATTCCGAGCAGTACCATGATGCCGAGCGGGTGTAAGAAAGCTGATGCCATCGATTGCTGGAAGCGAGTCACTCCCAGAAGCCGGGGAATATAGGAAAAACCGATAGCTACCGATGTAACAATTGCCGCACCAACATTGTGATGAGCCACCGCCAACGGCAGGACTACGAACGGGAGCACGTGTCCCCCGAACAGTAAAGTTGTGAAGATCGGCAGCAACTTTGGAGTTGCCATGCCCTCGGT
>Ga0335071_10001114_pt1 | contig 28942 bp, 23 predicted proteins | sample Lox_Sample_15_FD_206724 | JGI IMG/M metagenome (GOLD analysis project Ga0335071, IMG submission 206724) | Soil microbial communities from Loxahatchee National Wildlife Refuge, Florida, United States - Lox_Sample_1.5 | ecosystem: Environmental > Terrestrial > Soil > Wetlands | place: USA...
AGCCGGGGAAACCGGTCCAGAAGCACGCCGATAACAACTACTCATTGCGGCGCGGGACAAGGCGCGTAGCACGAAACGACCTATAGGTGTTATGCAGTGCTACTACTCCTAATCGCAGATATTTTGGAACCGAAAAGCACGAGGCATTGAAATGTGGCGTAGAACTATAAGTCTGGCCTGGAGTTGTAGGAGTACGTCCGGAGCGTGCGATTGTCGATGCCTCAAGGGATGCTTTCCCTCAGTAAGCTCTCCGCAAGAACCCTTCTTCTCTCACTGATCGTCGCAACCATACTCTGCACGCTAGCGTGCGGAGGCGCGACCGATCCTGCGCCTGCGAAGTTGCTACTCGGCAGCGTGATCACGTCCACGAGCAATCCTCTGGTTGCGCAATACCGCGTGGTGGTTTCGACGACGGCGCAAGTGTCGGTGCAGTTCGGTCCGACGACGAGCTACGGCTTGCAGACCGCTGCAAAGACGTCGGCCTCGGGGGGGACCGTGGATATCCTAGTGGCGGGAATGAAGGCGAACACGACGTACCACATGCGGGCGGTGGCAACGTCGGCGACGGGACAGGAATACGATTCGGACCAAACGTTCCAAACAGGAAGCATTCCGGCAGCGTACGCGCCACAGTACGACTACACGGTGACGCCGGGGCAACAGCCGACGGCGGGAGTGCAACTGGTGAGCGGTACGGGAAAAGAGTTCGCGGTGGATACCGCGGGCAATGTGATTTGGTATTACGCCTACCAGGATGGCGGAGGAGGGCCATGGCTGACCAAGCTGATGCCCAACGGCGACATTCTGATGATTCTGGTTCGGAGCGACGGAACCTCGGGACTGCGAGAGATTGACCTGGCCGGAAATACCGTGCGGGAGCTCTTGGTAAACGATTTGCAGCAGTACCTGCAGCAGGCGGGATATGCAATAAAACTAGCAATTCTCGACCATGATGTGGTTGTGCTGCCGAACGGACACTGGCTAGTAATCGGGACAGACACGCGGGTGTACACGGACCTGGTTGGATATCCGGGCGACACGACGGTGCAAGGCAACGTGATTATCGACGTTGACCAGAACAACAGGCCGGCGTGGGTATGGGACGCCTTCGATCACCTGGACGTGAACCGGCACCCGATGGAGTTTCCCGACTGGACGCACGCGAACGCGTTGTACTACACACCCTCGGACGGGGATTTTTTGCTCTCGCTACGGCACCAGGACTGGGTCTTAAAGATCGATTACCGCAACGGGAACGGATCAGGGGATGTGTTGTGGAGGCTGGGCTATCAGGGCGACTTTACGCTGCAAAATGAGACCACGCCCGCGGAGTGGTTTTACGCCCAGCACGACGCCAACATCTTGAGCACGAATACGACGGGCGATTTTCAGATGACGCTCTTCGACAACGGCAATTACCGGGTGCTGGACGACGGCGGCAATACCTGCAACCCGGATAGCGGGTCGCCAGCGTGCTACAGCACAGCAGCGGTTTTCGACGTGAACGAAACCAATCGAACGGCGCAAAGGTTGTGGAGCTACCAGCTGCCGTTTTCGTTCTGGGGCGGGTCGAGCCAAGTGCTGGCGAACTCGAACGTCGTCGAAAGCGCGACCGCACCATTGGGCCTAGACGGTTCGACTGTGCAGGAAGTAACGCAGCAAGCGAGTCCGACGGTGATTTGGACGCTACAATTGCACGCCCTCTCGTCGTATCGCGTGGAACATCTGGGGAGCTTATATCCAGGCGTGCAGTGGTGATGCAGGGGTGCCCACCCATGCGCAGGCCGAGGAGGGAGCTCTGAACTCCTGGCATTGGCCGGCGACGGCAGGTCCCCGCAACGAGCTTGTTGACCAACCACTCTTGTTGACTTCGATGCGAAATATCTGTTTCCTACGGTCGTGGGTGGTCGTACCGCCGATGAGCCAGCGCGAGTGCGGGAGCGGCGGCAGTACATCAAGGGGATGCGGCTGAGGTATGAGGCGCCGTTTTGCGGCATTGCACGGCGCATTTAGAGCCGGTGAGTGGCTAGTGGATCGAGAAAACGAAAGCCACAACAGAGAACACAGAGAGCACAGAGAAGAAAAAATCTCAAGGCTGTGCGCTAACGGCTGCACTGGGGTGGGCGTCCACACGTTGCAGACTTCGTCGGCAGGGAGGGATTTGCGATGACGAACCAGCGAGTGCTTACGGCTCTAACTTTGGTCAATCTCGGCATCATGGCTTTTCTGGTGCTGGGCCGGGGGAGGACGGTGGAGGCAAGCGGTCAGCTACCTGTGCTCCGTGGAAGCGGGCTGGAGATTGTGGACGCACAGGGAAAAGTGCGGGCGATGATCGCCGTGCTGCCGGCGGGACCGGGGCGACGGGCTGATGGAACGCTAGTCAATGGTGGCAAGATAGCTCCAGAAACCGTGCTGCTTCGGCTGATTCGTCCGGATGGACGGCCTTCGGTGAAGATCGCGACGTCGGAGGAGGGCTCGGGGCTGACGTTGAGTGGAGGGATCGATCCCTCCTACATCGTGCTGAATTCTAATGGCGGCGATCCGGAGATTACAGTAACGAATAAAGATGACAAAGTGAAGACCATCAAGCCGTGAGTCCAGCCGTCAGCGGTCAGTTGTCAGCTGGCAGATAGGGGCTGTCATCGGTTATGAAACATTTGTTTCACAATGAACATCTTGCGAGTAACGGATGTTGCCGGCTCAGCGAGGCCGGCATGCCGGAAATAGTGCAAAAGCACTAGAGCGCTGCGGTAGCGATTTTAACTAGCTCTTTCCGGAGATGCCTTCAATACTGCAAATCCATTAGTTCCTTTCCGTGACCTCATGTCACACTTGGTTGGGTCATCCATCACCGACCGAAGGCACTGAAATCACTAGGGTAGCGACAAGAAGTGAAACGGTTGCTGTCAAAGTGAACGCACGCTGGAACGGACAATATTCGTGTTTTGACCTGGTTGCCCGCACGCCGGAGAGGCCGCGGACGGTGGTGCAGGTGGGCGACATTGCCATCGGAGGCGACGACTTCGTGGTGATGGCCGGGCCGTGCGCGGTGGAGTCGGAGCAGCAAGTGCTCGACACCGCGATGTCGGTGGCGGCAGCAGGGGCGCGCATATTGCGAGGCGGGGCGTATAAGCCGCGCTCCTCACCTTATTCCTTCCAGGGTCTGGGTGTCGAAGGGCTGAAAATCCTGGCCAAGGCGCGCGAGTACACCGGGCTAGCGGTGATCACCGAGGTGATGTCGGAGACCGATGTCGAGGTGGTGGCGGAGTACGCCGACATCATGCAGGTGGGGGCGCGCAGCATGGAGAACTATTCGCTGCTGGAGCGGCTGGGCAGGTGCGGGCGTCCAGTGCTGCTGAAGCGCGGAATGACGGCGACGCTGGAGGATCTGCTGTGCTCGGCACAGTTTCTGGTGGCGGCGGGTAATCCGGAGGTGATTTTGTGCGAGCGCGGGATACGGACGTTTGAAACGGCAACGCGCAACACGTTCGACGTGGCAGCGGTGCCAGTGCTCAAGACGGTGAGTCACCTGCCGGTGATTGCGGACCCGAGCCACGCGGCGGGGGTGCGGGTGCTGGTGCCGATCCTGGCGCGGGCGGCGGTGGTCGTGGGGGCGGACGGGTTGCTGGTGGAAGTGCATCCGCAACCGGAGAAGGCGGCGAGCGATGGGGAGCAATCGCTGACATTGGGGCAGTTTGACGCGATGATGGGGGACCTGGCGCCGTACCTGAGCCTGCGATCAAGCGGCGAACGGGAATGCGCGGTTGTGGGAGGGGTGAGTTAGTGCGGCGGCTGGTGCTCACGGTGGCTATCGCAGCGGCTGGGGCGGTGGCGTTTCAGGGAGAGGTGCCGCAGGCGCTAAAACCCGCGGCGTATCTCGATCCGAACGGCACGCTCAAAGGCGTGCCTCTTCAAAGCAAGGGCGATGCCGATGCACCTGAAAACACCCCACTCAAGCGGCCAGAAGAGGGCCGCTTGAGTGGGGCACCTGACGTAGCACTTCCCGCTTCCCTTCTCTATACGGCGGCGGCGAAGTATGACCGCGACGCGTGGATGAAAGGCGGGGAGCGCTTCCCTGCCGGCGCACAGGTGCTTTTGTTGGACGGCGGGAAATCTCGACTGCTGGTGGAAGGGTTCGCGGCGACGGCGGACGCGAACGTTTCGTTCGACGGAACGCGGGTGCTGTTTGCAGGAAAGAAGACCGCGAAAGACGCGTGGCAAGTGTGGGAAGTTCCGCTGGCGGGCGGCGAGGCGAAGCAAATTACGGCATGCGCGGGAGACTGCGTGCGTCCGTTCTTTTTGCCGGGTGGATTTCTCGTGTACGCGGCGATGGTGCAGGGACGCTTGGTGTTGGAACGCGGCCAGTTCGAGACGGGCAAGACGCTACCGCTGCCGCTGTCCCATGCGCCGGGCAATGCGATGCCCACGGACATCCTGCGCGACGGGCGAATCTTGTTTGAAGCTGCATACCCAATGGGCAACGGAAAGACACCGGAGATCTACACGGTTTATTCGGACGGCAGCGGCGTGGAAGCGTACCGATGCGATCACGGATGGAGGCGCGAGGCAGGTAAGCAGGCGGCGAGCGGCGACATTGTGTTCGCCAGCGACAAGGGAATAGGACGGTTTACATCGGCGTTGGCGCATCAGGTGGAGATGAAGGCCCCGGCGGGTGAATACGCGGGCGATGCAGTGCAGGTTGGGGCGAATGAGTTCGTAGTGGCATGGCGTCCGGATGGGAAGGCGCGGTGGTCGCTGGTGAGCTGGAATGCGAAGGACGGAACCAATAGGCCGTTGGCTGCGGCAGTAGGAGAGCCACTCAAGCGGCCAAACCAGGGCCGCTTGAATGGAGCATCTGGGGTTGAAGACCTGGTGCAGCCGGTGATTGTGCAGAGGCGGGCGGTACCGAACCAGCATCCCTCGGGCTTACACGACTGGGCATACGCGAATCTGCTGTGCCTGAATGCTTACACATCGAAATATGGCTTTGCACCGGGGTCGGTGGAGTCGGTGAGGTTGTACACGACTGATGAGAAGGGCAAGGCGAAGTTGCTGGGTATGTCGCCGGTGGAGAAGGACGGGTCGTTTTACGTGCAGGTTCCGGGCGATAAGCCGCTGCAGATCGAGTTGGTAGACGCGCAGGGTAAGACGCTGAAGCGCGAGCAGGGCTGGTGGTGGCTGGCCCAGGGCGAGCAGAGGATCTGCGTGGGCTGTCATGCGGGGCCGGAGCGGGCTCCGGAGAATGCGGTGCCACAGGTACTGGTTAAGTCGATCAAGCCGGTGGTGATGACGGGCGCCGTCGCAGCGAGCAAGGGGGGCAAGTAGTGCGGTTGCGCTGGTGGAGTGTCGGGTTGTTGTCAGCGGCGATGATGGCACAGGGGCCGTCGGGGCCGACGATCAAGTTTGAGGATACGACGGCGGCGGCGGGAATCGACTTCCAGCAGAGTTTCGGGTCGGCAAAGCTGGGTTCGCTGCTGGAAGGCACGGGCAGCGGCTGTGTCTGGTTCGATTACAACAACGACGGCAAGGTGGACCTGTACGTGTCAACGGGCAGGCCGCTGGATGACACGATGCATCCGTATCCGCTGAAACAGAAGCCGGCGGTAATGCCGCACAACCATCTTTACCGCAACGATGGTAATGGCAAGTTCACCGATGTGACTGAGCAGGCGGGGGTGGCGGCGGACATCTACGGCACAGCGGTGATTGCAGCGGATTACGACAACGATGGGAAGGTGGACCTGTTCGTCACCGGGTATGGAAAGGCGATTCTGTACCACAACAACGGTGACGGAACGTTTACCGATGTGACGGCAAAGGCGGGCATCGACGTGGATGGGTGGTCGATCAGCTCGACGTGGCTGGACTACGACAAAGACGGCTGCGTGGATTTGTTCGTCGGACGGTATGTGAAGTTCGACCCGAAGTACCGGGCGTATTACGCGGCGGACAACTATCCGGGGCCGCTGGATTATGAAGGCACGACCAACAAGCTGTATCACAACAACTGCGACGGAACGTTCACGGATGTGAGCGAGAAGTCGGGCATCGCCGGCTACATCGGGCGAACGATGGGCGTGACGGCGGCGGACTTTGATGGCGATGGGTATCCGGATATTTATGTCGCGAACGATCGCACGGAGAACTTCCTGTTCCACAACAAAAGAGACGGAACGTTTGAAGAGATTGCGGCGGATGCGGGCGTGGCGTACGGGCAGAACGGAGAGTCGACGTCGGCGATGGGTCCGGTGTTTGTGGATATCGAGAACAACGGGATTCTCGACCTGTGGGTGACGGACGCGAAGTACAACCGCCTGATGCACAACAACGGCAATAAGACATTTGAAGACATAGGGCAGGCGGCGGGGATTTCTCCGATCACAGCGCAGTACACGAGCTGGGGAACGGGGATATACGACTTCGACAACGACGGCGAACTCGACATCATGGCGTTTCATGGCGGGCTGATTCACCTGGTGCCGGAAGAGCATTCGGTGTACCGCGGGCTGGGCGGCGGAAAGTTTGCGGATGTGTCGCGGCAGGCGGGAACGGTGTTCGACGTGAAGACCGTGGCGCGCGGGGCGTGCTTCGGCGATTACGACAACGACGGGAAGATAGATGCGTTTCTGGTGAACCTGGGCGCGAAGGGCGAACTTTTTCACAACGTGTCGGAGCACACGGGGCATTGGATCGCGGTGCAGTTGAAGGGGACGAAGAGCAATCGCGATGGAATTGGGGCGCGGCTGGAAGTGACGGCGGGCGGCAAGAAACAGTTGGCGGAACGGGTAGCGGGGTCGGGATACCTGTCGCAAGACGATGGGCGGGTGCACTTTGGATTGGGCCCGGCGACGAAGGTGGAGAAGCTCACGGTGAAGTGGCCGAGCGGGAAAGAGCAGGTGCTGGAGAACGTGGCGGCGGACCGGGTGATCACTGTGGAGGAAAAGTGAGGAAAGACGATTTCACCACAGAGAACACAGAGCGCCAAGAGAAACGCAGGTTTGTTTCTTGCTCTTTGCGGTCGCTTCGCAGGCGTCCGATGGGGATCGCAACTGCGATCATGGCTGCGCTACTCGTGCTGGGAATCACCGCGAACGTGGGGGCGAAGCCGGAGGCGGATGAGGCGAAGTATCTCAACCCGCGGGAGATGGTGCTGTCGAAGGACGGGCGCTGGCTGTACGTGATGTGCGAGGCCGGCGACGACGTGCGGGTGGTGGACACGACGAGCGGCACGGTGGCAAAGACGATAAAGGTGGGACATGTGCCGAGGGGGATTGCGCTGTCGGCGGACGACTCCAAGTTGTACGTGGCGAATTCCTGGGACGACACAATTTCGGAAATCGACGCGGGCTCCTTGAAAGTAGTTCGGACACTGGCGACCGGGTTCGAGCCGAACGGCGTGGTGACGGACTTGCAGGGCAAGACGCTGTATGTGGCAAACCGGCTGAGCAACGACGTGTCCGTAATCGAGCTGGCAAGCGGGCAGGAAGTGAAGCGGCTGGAGGCGGGACGCGGAGCGAGTCACCTGGCTTTGTCGCCGGACGGGAAGCTGATCTACGTCACGCACGTGTACCCGAACATCGGGAAGCACCGCGCGCCGCCGGAGTCGGAAGTGACGGTGATCGACACGCAGCGGCAGAGGGTTGTCGATCGCCGGCACCTGCACAACGTGGCGGGCGTGTTCGAGACGGCGATATCAAGCGATGGGAAGCTGGTGGTGGCGGCGCAACTGCGTCCGAAGAATCTCATTCCGCTGGCGCATGTGGAGCACGGCTGGGCGTTTGGGGATTCGCTGGCGATCTTCGGCGACGACGTGAACGGCGTGGTGCAGGTTCCGCTGGATGAGTTAGAGCTGTATGCGGCGATGCCTTATGCGGTGGCAATTACCCCCGATAAAAAGAAACTCTACATCAGCAGCTCGGGTTCAGAAGAAGTAACGGTCATCGACATCCAGAAGATGCTGGCGTTCGTACAAGGGACGAACGGCCAGATTGCGAACGACCTTTCGGCGTCTGCGAATTATGTCGTAGCCCGAATTCCGGTGGGCCGTAACCCGAAGGGCCTGGTAATTTCCCGCGACGGAACCAGGCTCTTCGTGGCCAACCGGATGGATGACACGATTGGCGTGATCGAAACCGCCAGCGACGTTGTCGTGTCCACCATAGGCTTGGGTGGGAAGCCGGACATGACGTCCCTGAGGCGAGGCGAGCGGATCTTCAACACCGCGCGCTTCGCCTTCCAGGGACAGTTCAGTTGTGCCAATTGCCATATCGACTCGACCTTCGACGGGCTGCAGTGGGACCTGGAGCCGGACGGCTTCGGCGTGGACATTGTGGATAACCGGTCAATCGAAGACCTGGGCGGGACGGAGCCATTCAAGTGGAACGGCGGCAATCCGAACATGGCGACCGAGTGCGGTCCGCGCACGGAGAAGTATTTCTACCGCTCGCAGAGTTACAACGCCGCGGAACTGGCCGACCTGGTGACGTATGTTATGGCACTTCCCTACCGGCGAAACCGGTATCGCTCGACGACGGGCGAACTGACGGCGGCGCAGGAGCGCGGGAAGGCGATATTCGAGCGGACGAAGACGAAGAACGGCACGCTCATTCCTGAGAGCGACCAGTGCGGGTACTGCCATAGTGGGCCGAAGTTTACGAACACCAAGCTGGCCGATGTGGGCAGCAGGAAACCGACGGACCGATCTGCGCTGGTAGATGTGCCGCAGCTTCCGAATGTTGCGTATTCGGCGCCGTATCTGCACGACGGGTCGGCGCGATCGATGGAAGAGATCTGGACGATCTTCAATCCGCATGACACCCACGGGGTCACCAACGACCTGCAGAAAGACGAACTGAACGATTTGATCGAGTACTTGAGGACGTTATGAGAGTTGCCGGTGGTCGGTTGTCGGTGGTCAGCATTGACCAAAAGCTGAGGTTTCTTCAGAGGCGAAAGCCCGGTTTCTCTATACATAGCGTGGCGGCACGACTGAAGTCGTGCCCTGATACAAAGCACGCTCGCGGGAAGCAGCTTTCCCTCGGAATGTTGCTGGCAATGGCCACGCTGGCAGTCGCGATGCCGTTGCTGGCGGGGACGCCGGAGATGCCGCGCTACAAGTGGGAGAACTTCACGACAGCGAACGGGCTACCGGACAATCACGTCTTCGCTGTGCTGGTGGATGGCGATCGCGTTTGGGCGGGGACGGAGAACGGTCTGGCGCTCTATGAGAACGGCAAGTGGAAGGTGTTCACTCCGGCGGACGGACTGGCGCATCGGGCGGTGCTTTCGCTGGCGCTGGATAAGCGCACGGGCGACCTGTGGGTGGCGACGATGGGCGGGTTGAGCCGCGTGTCGGCGGGACGGATAGATTCGTTCAATCAGCTCAACTCGGGGTTAAGTAACGACGTGGTGTACGGCGTGGCGGTGCAGGGTGACTACATCTGGACAGCCACGGCCGCAGGCGCGAGCCGCTTGAACACGCGCACCGGGCAGTGGAGTTTGTTCAACGAGCGCAACACGCCGATGTACGAGATCTGGACGTACGCGGTGACGGTCGGACCGGACAAGGTGTACTACGCAGTGTGGGGCGGGGGTGTGCTGGAATACGACATAGCCACGGAGAGATGGAAGGACTACAACGACCCCGACGGCGAGACGGAGATCGTGCTGTTCAAGGACCAGGGGCTGATTCACGAGATCACGACGTCGGTGAGCTACGTGGACAAGATCCTGTGGGTGGCGACGTACTTTGGCGACAGCCGCTACGACGGCCGTAACTGGCACAACTTCCTGACGAAGGACAGCGGACTGCCGAGCAACTTCACCAACCAAGTGAAGGCGGTGGATGCAAATCGTGCATGGTTCAGCACGGATAAGGGTCTGGCGTACTACGACGGCACAAACTGGGCAGTTTACCGTCCGAACCTGAAAACGGGCACGCCGGAGATGTATGTGCGCGATGCGGACGGGAACGTGACGAACATTTCGGTGGATTCGGCGCCGGCGCATAACTACATCCTGGGCGTGGATTTTCAGGGCGACGACATTTGGGTGGCGACAGCGAAGGGGCTGAGCCACGGGATGCGGCAGAAGTGACAGTTTTTTATTCGAGGAGGCATGATGGCGGTTTCAGAATTGATTGGGGAATTGCTGAAGGCGGACCATGCACCGATCGAGAAGCGTGCGATCACAAATCTCGGGGTGCTGAACGAAGCATACGAGTATGCCAAGCCGAGCTCGTTCTCGCGCGGCATGCGGATCGATATCGGCAACATCGCGATCCTGCTGATTTCGGGCACGGCGAGCATCGACGAGCACGGCGTGTCGGTGCATGTTGGTGATTTCCGGGCGCAGATGCGGCGAACATACAAGAACATAACTGCCCTGTTGGCAGCCGAAGGCGCGACGTGGCACGACATCGTGCGTACGACCTGCTACCTGCGCGATATTGATCGCGACTACGCGGAGTTCAACGAGGAGCGCACGGCATTTTTCAAAGAGCAGGGGCTCGACCCATTGCCTGCGTCGACGGGAATCCAAGCGAAACTGTGCCGTCCTGAGTTGCTGGTGGAAATGGAAGCGATTGCGATGTTCCGGAAGGTGAAGGGCGAGGAGTAGCGTCGTGGCCTTGGTAGAAGCAGTCTTTCGGGGGCTAAAGCCCCGGCTCGCTTGGTGCGGATCATCGGCACGACTAAAGTCGTGCCCTGATACGAAACGGTCGCAATCGCGGGTTTTCGCACTTCCTGTGAAGTCGCGCCCTGCCCCGTTGTTGTCGCACATCTCAGGGGAAGACCCCGCTCCAGGGTCCAAACGATGGCCGCTTGAATGGGGCGCCCGAATCCTGCTCCTGTCTTTAGCGATGGCATGCGTGGCGAGTGCACAGACGATCAAAGGTTGTGCGTGCGGGAAGAATCCGCCCGGGCGCCCGGCGGCGCGTTCGATGAAGCCGTATGCGCAAGAACCGGAGGACATGCAGCCGTTCTCCAAGTTCACGGAACCGTACTTCCAGAATTATGTTGACCTGGTGGAGTACAACGGCGCGGCGCGGGACTATCCGGTGAAGCAGGCGAGTGACGTCAGCGAAGTGCGGATCGGGTTTATTGGACCGCTGGAGAACCATCCGGACGCGGCGTTGGGCAAGAAGATGCTCAACGGCGCGCAGATGGCGGTAGAGGAAGCGAACGCAGTGGGGGGCTACGGCGGGAAGCCGTTCAAGTTGATGCTGCACAACGACTCGGCCATCTGGGGAGCGTCAAGCAACGAAGTCGTGAAGATGGTGTATGACGACGAAGACTGGGCGATCTTCGGATCGATCAGCGGGGACACGACACACATTGCGTTGCGAGCGTCGCTGCGGGCAGAAATCCCGATTGTGAACAGCGCGGCGACCGATCCGACGATCGTGGAGACGGCCATCCCGTGGTACTTCACGGTGCTGCAGGACGACCGCACGCAGAGCTACACGCTGGCACGGCTGATCTATACGGACCTTGGGTTGAAGCGGGTGGCGATCTTGCGCGTGAACGACCGTTACGGCCGCTTTGGAGTGGGGAAGTTTCGCGATGCTTCGCGCAGACTTGGACATCCGATTGTGATCGAGCAGAAGTTCATGCCGTACGACTCGGACTTCACGCGGCAGTTAAAGGTCATCCAGGAATCGCGTGTGGATGGAATCGTGCTGTGGACGGACGAAGCCAAGGCAGCGGGAATCCTGAAACAGATGCGTGAGATGGGCATCAAGCAACCGGTGTTTGGGAGCCATCGGACGCTGGGCCCGGAGCTGGTGAGGCTGGCAGGACCGGCAGCGGAGGGATTCCGCGCGGTGTATCCATACGACCCGAACAGCAGCAAACCGGCATGGCTGGCGTTCAAGAACCGGTATGAGGCCAAGTATCACGAGGAGCCGGACCACTGGTCGGCACTGGCGTATGACCAGATGAACATCCTGCTGCAGGCGATCTGCGAAGCGGGGCTGAACCGGGCGATGATCCGCGACACGCTGTATGGGACCGTGAGCTATGAAGGCGCGACCGGGCCGATGCAATTCGATCCGAACGACAAGCAGGTGCGTGACATGTACCTGGGTACGGTGCATGACGGGCACATCACGTACCGCCAGTTCTCGATGCAGAAGGAATACGCTCGTGTGGGCGAAGACGGCGTCCCGTATGTTGGACCGCCGAGCGAGGACGTGGTCGGCCAGGCGCGCAGGATCGCCGTTTTCGGGCCTGGCGCTGACAAGCTGGTGAAGCCGGTGAGCGCACCGGGATTCGAGCTGATCGGAATTTCGTCGGACGTGCCCTGGGGTACGGCGTCGAATGAACTGGTCAGCGCGGTGTACGACCAACAAGTGCTGGCGATCGTTTCGCTGGACCGCGCATCGAGCCACCTGGCCGAGCAGATCGGCGTGAAGAGTCTGGTGCCGGTAGTGGCGGTGTCATCGGACAAGACGCTGACGTCGGTGAACGTGCCGTGGATTTTCCGGCTGCCGGAGGGATCTTCGCTGAGCGAGGCAGTAGAAGTGGTGGTGGCGGCCGAGAAGGAGACGGGCGCCAATCGGTCGAAGATTCGCGACAAACTGGCTTCGGGAAAGAAGCTCGCCGGAGTGAGCTTTCAGCAGACGGGAGAGCCACAAACAGGGCCGGGGCAGTAGAGTCCGCCGGCCATTTGCAGTCCTCTACACCATCGCGGGTCCAACGCCTGGACCCGCTTCCCTTTTCGCAAGAAATGCGTAGCCTTTTCGTTAGCCGCGAGCATCTACTCAGTGCATGCCGCCATGAACGAGGAGGCTTATGGACCTATCGCAGCCGGATTCGAACCGGCCCGTTTTGCCGCCATTGCCGTTGTCTGAGTGGCAGGCCACCTACGACACGTTGCACATGTGGACGCAAATCGTGGGCAAGGTGAGGCTGGCACAGTGCCCTGCGATCAACCACTGGTGGGGCATTGCTCTGCACTTGACCGCGAACGGTCTCACCACGACGCCGATTCCGTATGGGAATCTCACGTTCGAGATCAGGTTCGACTTCGTGGACCACAGGCTGGTGATTGCCACCAGCGAGGGAGATGAGCGGGTGCTGAAGCTGGAGCCGCAATCGGTGGCCGAGTTCTACCGAAGGTTCATGGCGGCACTGCACGACCTAGGCATTGACGTATCCATCTACCGGATGCCGGTAGAGTTTCCCAACCCAGTCCGGTTCGACGAGGACGTCGTGCATGCATCGTATGATGCGGATGCGGTGGCGAGATTCTGGAAGGTGCTCAAGTGGAGCGACGAAGTTATGCAGGAGTTCCGAGCGAAGTTCATCGGCAAGTCGAGCCCGGTGCATTTTTTCTGGGGCAGCTTTGACCTGGCGTTGACGCGCTTCAGCGGGCGGGTGGCACCGCCGCGACCCGGGGCTGATGCTGTCACTGCGGAGGCGTATTCGCACGAGGTGAGCAGCGCGGGCTTCTGGCCGGGAGGAAGTGGTGTGGACGGCGCTGCATATTACTCATATGCCGCGCCAGAGCCGGCGGGTTTTGCACAGTGTTCAGTGCGTCCGGGAGCCGCATTTTATCATCCGGAGCTTCATGAATATTTGCTGATGTACGATGACGTGCGGAGGACGAAATCACCGAAACAATTTCTGACGGATTTTCTGCAGTCCACTTATGACGCGGCGGCGAGCCTGGGAAAGTGGGACCGGGCCGCGCTGGAGCGCTCAGTCGCCTGACGGAGGAACCAGATGGCAGCCGGTTGTACACATCTCGACCAGATCAAAGTCACCAAACCCACGAAGCAGGTTTGCGAAGAGTGCGTGAAGCTGGGCGACCGCTGGGTGCATCTGCGAATGTGCCTGGAGTGCGGCAATGTGGGGTGTTGCGATTCGTCAAAGAACAAACACGCCACGAAGCACTTCAAGCACACCGCACATCCGTTGATGCGGTCGATTGAGCCGGGCGAACGGTGGGTGTGGTGCTACGTGGACGAGATGGAGCCCGGCGAATTAGACGCCTAGCGGTCAGGCGTGACGGTCACGAAGTGCGAGCCAGACGGACCATCCGATTGCTAACAGCAAGATTGCGGCGATGAGCCCCTGCGAGATGACGCAGTAGAGGCACCAAACCCCGAGCACGTGCGCCTCGATGTTCGTGAGGTAGAGCGCGAAGGCCATTCCGATGAGCGAAGCCACCAAAAGCAGGCCGCGGCGGCGCCACAAGGCAAGCAACCCTAGAAGGAAATATCCCGCTATTCCCATAGCGGCAACGGGCACTCCATACATAACCGCGTAGGGGCTGTGGTTGACGATGCCGCAGTCCCACTTCTCGTTGATGCTGCAAGGCGCGGTTGTTGTGTCGTAGTGGACGCGCAGCGCAAGAGACGAATCGATGATTCCAGCGAGAGCGAGCAGGGCGATGAGGTAACGCAAGAATTCCCTCCCTACGAGTTTTCCGCGATTTTGCGATCGCAGCCGGGATCTTGAATTCAATTTACCCTGTGTGGCATGTTTGCGACCAATCCATCACACGGTTCTGTGATGTGCTAGAATCCGCCTACCGATGAGGCGTGGGGTGTCCATTACGGTGCTGGCGGTATTGCTGAGCGGCTGGCTGCTGCCGCTGGCGCAGGGCAGTGACGCATCGCTACCGGCGTGCTGCCGCGCTCATGGCGCCCATCACTGCATGGGGATGACCGGGATGGACGGATTCCATTCCGCTGCCAGCAAATGTCCGTACCGCTCGGAACCTGCTGTCATTAGCGGCATTGTTGCGCTGGTGGGCTGCCGCCTGGGCATAGCTATCGTCGCAGCCGAGCCTCATTCGAGAATTCGACGAGCTTCCCATCTCACTTCTGCCGAAGTCGCTACGGTTCCCCAGCGCGGCCCTCCGCAGTCATAACTTCGACTCACCTCACAAGCTGATCGCGTGCGCGATGGTTGCGCAGATAACGTCTTGCCGTAGCGGGGTGACACACTTGGCCCGCGCAACGGCGGCGATCAGCATTTTCTGCGAAGTGTGGCATTGACTCGGTCGCGGCGCTTGCGGCCTGCGGAGATTTGGATGCCTTCCAGTTTCGTTCGGCGGCGGTGGGGTTTTGCCGGCCCGCTCGTCTTTCTTCTTTCTTCTTTTGCGACTCAGGCTTCAGCGACAGTGTTCGGCGCCGTGCGCGGGGTGGTTCATGACCCTCAGCATCGTCCTGTCAGCAACGCGCAAGTGACGCTGCAGGCGAACGACTCGCAATTCAAGCTCACGGAGCCGACCAGCAGCGACGGGGAATTTCATTTCGACGCCGTACCACTGGGCGTCTATACGGTAAGTGTGGACGTGGCGGGGTTCGCCGCGCAGTCGCAGGTACTGCAGTTAACATCGGGCTCGGCGCCAGTGATGCACTTCCAACTGGCGATTGCAACGGCCAAGTCTGAGGTAACGGTGACGGCGTCACCCGATGATTTAAATCCCGATTCGCCGCGACGCGACATTCTCATCGACAAGGAGCAAATCTCGCGCTACGCCGGCGTGGATGCGAGCAACAGCTTCAAGATCATCACCGAGTTCGTGCCGGGCGCGTACATGGTGCACGATCAGCTTCATGTGCGCGGAGGCCATCAGGTGACGTGGGCGCTGGACGGCGTGCCGATTCCGAATACCAACATTGCGTCGAACGTAGGGCCGCAGTTCAATCCGAAAGACGTGTCGTATCTGCAGGCCGAGACGGGCAGCTATGCCGCCGAGTACGGCGATCGCGTCTATGGCGTGTTCAACGTTGCGCCGAACAACGGATTCGAGCGAAACCGTGAAGCACAGCTCATTTTGAGTTATGGAAACTACAACCAGACGGACGACTGGTTGAGTTTCGGAGATCACACCGCAAAATTTGCCTATTACGTGAGCGCCGGTGGAAACAGCACGGACTGGGGCCTGGAGCCGCCAACGGAGGTTAACCTGCACAACCAGGCGTACGGCGGAGGGGCATTTGCCAATCTGATCTACAATCCGACCACCAACGACCAGATACGATTCGACGGGGGACTGCGGCTCGATTATTACCAAGTGCCGAACGATCCTGACATGCAGGCAGACAGCGTGAACGACCGCCAGCGGGAGCAGGACATCTATGCTACCGGTACCTGGGCGCACACGTTTTCACCCGGGCTGATGCTGACGACCTCACCGTTTTATCACTTCAATCGGGCGGCGTACGAGGGTGGGCCGAATGACGTTCCGATTACGACGGACAACCGGTCGTCGAATTATGAGGGCGGACAGATCACGATGGCGGCGATCAACCGCAGGAACAATGCGCGCTTTGGCATATACGCTTTCGCGCAGCAGGACACAAGCTACTTCTCGCTCGTCGCCAACGATGGTTCAGGGCAGCAGTTCAACCAGACCGTGCATCCGGGCGGATATCTGTTCGCCGGCTTTCTGGAAGACCAATTCAAGGCGACGAACTGGCTGACATTTACAGGCGGCCTGCGGCTGACCCATTTCTCCGGAGGCGTGACGGAGAACGCCGCGGATCCACGCGTTGGTGTAGCCGTACAGGTTCCGAAGCTGAACTGGGTGCTGCGCGCGGCCTATTCGTATTACTACCAGCCGCCGCCGCTCGACACGGTTACCGGCTCGCTCCTGGACTTCCTCGAGAACCAGGACCTGGGCTTCATTCCGCTACAGGGCGAGCGCGACATTCAGCAGGAGTACGGAATCACGATTCCGGTTAAGGGCTGGACCAGCACGCTGACCTGCTTCCACACCAGCGTGCGCAATTTCTTCGATCATGATGCGATCGGCAACTCGAATATCTTTCTGCCGCTGACGATACAAGGAGCGATCATCGAGGGCGAAGAAGCGACGCTGCGGTCGCCCCTGATCTTGCATCGCTACACGGCGCACCTGGTGTACTCGCATCAGATGGCGCAGGGCGTTGGCGCCGTCACCGGCGGACTGACAGACTTCGAGCCGCCGGAGGGGGGCGCGTTCTACCTCGATCACGATCAACGCAACACGCTGGCTGCCGGGTTCGAGGGAAGCCTGCCGTGGCGAACGTTCGCAGCGGTGACCATCAATTACGGCTCAGGCTTCCTAAACGGTGATGGACCGGACCATCTGCCGGGCTATTACACACTGGATTTGTCGGTAGGCAAGTCGTTAGGCGAAAACTGGATGCTGCGGTTCATCGGTACCAACATAACCAACCAACGCTACTTGCTCGACACCAGCAACACGTTCGGCGGAACCCATTGGGCCGATCCGTTGATGTGCGCGGTGCAGGTGAAATTTCGCTTTCACTACTAGCCAACGCAGCGATTAGTGCTCGTGGCCGTGACTCGCATGGGAATGCAGGTGGGGATGCGAATGCACAATGTCGCCGTGACGATGGCGGTGAGCGTGCACCAAGTTGGCGCGGACCAGTAGGGCGCTGTCCGACAAGATCTCGCGCGGTGGGGCGTCGGCAGTGACGCGGCCGCGCTCCATGACGACGAGGCGGTCGGCGAAATCCTCGACCAGTTCTATCTGATGCGTGGCGGTGATGACGGTCTTCGAATCGCTCTTCCAGTTCTGGATGAGGTCGATGAGATGGCTCTGGGTGCGGGGATCGAGCATGGCCGTCGGCTCGTCGAGCAATAAGACTTCCGGGTCGAGCACCAGAACAGAGGCGAGCGCCACGCGTTTCTTCTCGCCGCCGGAGAGACGGTAGGGAGGGCGATCACGGAGCTCAGTGATCTCCATCTGATCGAGTGCGGCGTTCACTCGCGCCGTGACCTCGGACGGCGACCAGCCCATCTGCAGCGGGCCGAAAGCAACCTCGTCGAAAACCGTGGGGTTGAAAAGCTGCACGTCGGGGTTCTGAAAAACCAACGCGACACGCCTGCGAAACGAGAGGAAGAATGCGTCGTCGCGCAGCCTTCCGGGGTTCAACAGCTCCCCGCAGAAGTAAATGGACCCGGTTGCCGGAAAGCACAGAGCGTCGAGCATGCGAAGTAATGTCGATTTGCCGGAGCCGTTGGCGCCCATCAGCGCGACCGACTGTCCGCGAAGGACGTTAAGCGACAGATCGTTGAGCGCAGGAATGCGATCGTAAGCAAATCCGACGCGGTCTGCGACAAAGACTGGCGGTTCGCTCATGACCGTCCCGCCCAAACACAGAGGGTCGCGAAGGCTAAAAACGCGGCCATGCCGAGGAAATCCTTCGCTCGCAGTCGGCAGCCCACGAGAGCCCGTGCGTTGCCGCGAAAACCGCGTGCCTGCATCGCCAGGAACACTTCACCGCTCAGTTCCATGCTCTTGCTGAGAAGCACTCCGGCTGTTCGCGTGGTGACATGGCGCTGCGTAGCACGATCGAGTGAGCCGACGGTGCGACTCTGGCGCGACTGGAACATCTGGGTTGCAGTCTCGGCCAGCAGAAAAACGTAACGGTGCGTCATCGCCAGGATCAACACGATTTCCTGCGGCACTCGGAACGACCGCAGGGCGTTCAAGATGTGCATCCACGGCGTGGTAACAACCAGCAATGTGGTTAGCGTGGCGGCTGCTTCGACGCGCGAGATCAGGAGAGCGGCGGAGTTGAGGCCCTGATGGGTTGCCTCAAACGCCAGTGCGTCAATAGAAAACGCAGGAGAACCGGGAGTGAGGAAGACTGCGGGCAGCGCGACGATAGCCGAAAACACAAGAACCGGGAGCCATACTCGCTTCCCGAGCAACAAGATGCCGACATGTGAGAGCCGTGCCAGCAGCGCTCCCGCGGCAAGCAGAAGGAGAATTGCGCTGAGCCGATGCGCGAGCGTTACCGCCAGGACGAGCGAGAGCAGTCCCACCAAGCGAGCCCGCGGGTCAAGGGACTGAAGGAGTCCAGGCCGGTGCGCAAGGTCCTCGTACACCATCGCATCTGCCAGAGTGCGGGAGATGCCCACAATGGTGCCGGCAAAGGTTCCACGCGCGCTCACTGCGGCGGCCCCAACGAGCGCCGGCCTCGGAGCACGGCTTGCAGCGCCAACGACGATGCCAGCACGCAGCCCACACCGAACATGGCGCTGAGGAAGTAACCGAATCCGGCGCTTTTAATAAACCGCGGAGCGTAGGCGGGGAGCGGAGCGGTCCAGATGGTTGAGAGGCGCCGCAAGCCGGCTGGGCTGGCGGCTGGGGGCGCTTCATCGCGCGAGGCGGCCTGGATTCGCGCGCGGCCTCTCGGCTCAGAGAATTCGTGTATAGACCACTCGCCCCACGCCTTGCCTGCGGCAAGGATGCCGAGCGGTGTCAACAGCAGCAGCAGAGCAACCGTAATCCAAAGGTGACGCAGTGAAGTCGGCGTCAGAGCAGATCCGTCGGTGACAAGGCCGGAAGTCGTCCGCAGCAATGCGGGATCGGAGGACTGGAGATAGGCCACGAGTCCGGCGGTGATGACCGCCTCTGCCACGCCCGCAATGGCGAGATGGCCAATCATCATGGCGGGAACCGCGATGCGCAGAGGGTAAGGCGCGTAGAGCGGAGCGCCGCCGGTGTCATGAAAGAACATCGGCTGGATGCCGAATTCGATGGCGGCCAGCAGGGCCGAGAGGTTAATCGCCACGTATCCGGCGATGGCTGCGGCGATTACCCGGCGATGCGAAGTCAGCGCGGCCCCGCCGGCAACCAGGCGGTACGAAGCATAGGCAAACAGCGAGCCCACCACCGCCATGTTGAAGCAGTTCGCGCCGAGCGCCAGGATGCCGCCGTCGCCAAAGAAGAGCGCTTGGATGGCGACTGCGACGGAGACGGACAGGATCGCGCCGGCAGGCCCCAGAACAATGGCGGCGACGGAGACACCAATGGCATGTCCTGTGGTGCCACCCGGCAGCGGCAGATTGAACATCATCACCAGGAACGAAAATGCCGCGAAAACAGCGATGAGCGGCACCATGCGCGCATTGAGTGAGTGGCGCACCCGTCTCAGCGAGGTGTACCAGGCAATGCCCGATCCGCCATAGAGGACGGCGCACGTCGAAGGACTAAGGTATCCGTCGGGGATGTGCATGGTGTCGCGAAGGAGTTACTCAGGGCGATTGTAAATGAGGAACGAAGGAGTAGGGCGCGCAGCCTCGCGCCCTTGTAAGTACCGGTAGAGGCGTTCGCTAGTTGCGGCTGGCAGGCGGGATGATGTCGTTCATGCGCAGGTATTCGACCATCTGGCCGTAGTGGTCGAAGGGATGACTGATTCCGATGACCGCCATGGCGAGACGGGTGGTGGGAGCGTCGCCCCACGGAGCCTTGATCGGCGTAAGTACGTTCGTCTCGGTTATGGTACCCATCGCCTTGTGCAGGTAAGCGAACGAGTCTTTGAGGTACTTTACGATCTCGTCCTTCGACTTCACGTTGGTGGGGCCGTTCTCGCTATCGCCCGCCTCGGCCGGCGGCTTCACGCCTAGAATAGCTGCGCCGACCAGGTAGTTGACCGAGGCGATGTGCTTGATCTGAGTACCGAAATCACGAACGCCTTTGAATTCGCCCTGAGTGGGCACGAACGTGAACTTGTCGCCGGGCATGGCTTCAGCCGCAGGTACCACCTCTTTCTCGACGCCACTCAATTGGCGATCGAGGACTGAGGCAAAGGTAGGCTTCTCGGCAGACTTCGCCCGCGCGGCAGATCCGATCGACAGGGCGGTCCCAGTCAGGGCAAGCGACAGTCCGCACATCAAACTCCGTTTCATGTAAGTTCTCCTGTGAGGCTTCGAAGCTCCGCGGGCGAGGAGCCTAGGCATTGTAGCTCAAGTGCCCGTCTCCCGGTTGATGCCACGCTATGTCGCTACGGCTTCCCCGAAAGAATGCCGAATGGCCACTCGCTACGCCGCCAAGCGCGAACAACATAAACCAGCAAGCCCATGACCAAGACGACGACGGCGTACTTGATCTCGCGCTGGAAGTTCCGGCGCGCTACCAGTATGTAAAGGAAACCCGCAATAGCCAGCAGCGCCGGCACGGGGTACAACCATATGCGGAAGGGTCGCGGCAAGCCGGGTTGTCGACGTCGCAGCACCATCACACCGATAGCCTGCACGATAAACTGCAGCAGGATGCGAATGACGACCAGTGCGGCGATGATGTCGGCGAGCCGCAGCGTACAGAACGCAATGGCGACAACCCCGAGCGCCACCAGCGATACCGTGGGAAAGCGTTTGACGGGATGAACGCGCGCGAAAGCGCGAAAGTAGTTGCCGTCGAGAGCGGCTGCGTATGGCACGCGGGAGTAGCCAAGCAGAAGCGAAAAAACCGACGCGAACGCCGTCCAGATGATGAGTAACGCGATACCGCGACCAGCCCAGGAGCCGTAGATGCGCTCCATAAAGACGGAAATGATGTAGTTGTTCTGCTCGCTGGTGTGGGTCAGCATCTCACGCCACGGCACCACGCCCAGCACGCTGATGTTCATCACAATGTAGATGGCAGCCACCGAAACGATGGAGATAATCAGGGCGCGCGGGATGGTGCGGCCGGGATCTCGCACTTCGCCGCCGAGAAAGCAAACGTTGTAGTAGCCCCAATAGTCGTACGTAGCGATGAGCATGGCCGCGCCCATACCAGTAAAAAATCCTTGCGACAGATGGAACGCACCCTTTGGGAAATCGAATGCACGGGCAGCGTTGAAGTGAGTGAGCCCGGCGAAAATAATCCATCCGATGGCGAGGGCGACTCCGACCCACAACAACTCGGCTAGCTTGGCAATCGCAGTGATGCGCCGGTACAGCAAGAAAACGATAAACGCGCAGGCCGCCATGGCCAGCAGCGTGCCGGGAGCGAGTCTGGTACTAACTTCGAGCGAGCCCAGCAACGGAAGGTTCACGTGAAACGTCTGCGCAAACCAGATGTGATCGAGTTGCGGCCAGAGGTATCCGGCGTAGTGCGCCAGACCCACGCAGCCAGAGGCGATGGAGAGCGGCGCGCTGAACGACACCTGCCAAATGAAAAGAAACGACAACAACCGTCCGAGCGAGTTGGGACCGTAAATCTGCTTGAGGTATTGATATGAACCGCCTGCTTCAGGCATCGCGGCGCCGAGTTCTGCCCATACGAGGCCGTCGCACAGGGCAAATACGGCGCCGGCAATCCAGCCGAGCATGGCTTGTGGACCGCCGGCTGCAGTCACGATGAGCGGAATGGTGATGAATGGGCCAACGCCGATCATGTCGATCATGTTCAGCGTTGTGGCTTCAGCGACCCCGATACCGCGAATCAGCTCGGGGTTTGCGGAAGCGTCACCTCGGCTCATGTCCCACGCTGAGCAGGTTGACGTATAGTCGGATCGCGCCCGGCACGCCGAACGGTAATTGCCGGAAGAAAGCGTAGGCGTTGTAGATGTAGTAGCCCTTGCCGAGCGGGGCCACCAGCAATCCGCCTTTCTGCGGTGGCTCTCCCGGATCGTTGCACGCCAGCAGCGGAGTGAAGTGATTGTCCCATTGATCCATGAAATAGAGACCACGCTCCTGCACCCAACCGTTGAAGTCAGAATCGCTGATCGGGTTCGGGTAATGAAACACCGGGCTCTTCGGGTCGAGAATGGTGACGGGCGATTCCTCGATGGTAACGCGCGCACGGCTTAACTGCGCGGGATAAGGTGTGTAGTTTCCAGGATTGAAGTTGGCCGGCTCAGTGTTGTACTGCACCATGATTGTGCCGCCGTTGCGGGCATAGTCGAGCAGCCTCTGGTTATTCTTCTTTACGTCGTCGCGCGTGTCGTAGGCGCGAATGCCCAGTACGATTGTCCCGAACGGCTGCAGGTTACCGTGTTCGACGTCATCAGGCGTTAGCAGGGTTACGTTGAGACCCAGTTGGCGTAAAACCTGTGGAATATCGTCGCCCGCACCCATGACGTAGCCGATTTTCAGACCTTGCGGCACCTTCACGTTTACGATTGCCGAACGCTGTGTCGAAGGCTGGTAGTAAAAGAAGCCACCGATATCCGGCCGGGTTACCAGACTGTAGCCTTCACTGAATTCGTGGGCCGCGGATGCGGCCACGGCGCGCACCAGGTAACGCCCTTCTTTTGCGCCGTCGGGCAGGATCTTGAAATCCACCGACCGCTCGCCACTCTTAGCAAACGCAATCGGCACTGACTGCGGATCAGACTTCCAACCGTTCGGTACCTGCGCGTGAACGATAGCATTGGAGCGATCGGCGTTAGAGCGCAGCACCACTGCAAGCTTGTCCACCGGGTCAGTACTTGTGGGAATGATCTCCGTCGAGGGATCGGCGTGCACAGAGAGGGCGGGCACCACTGCAAGCGGCATTGACCAGGCTCCGCCTTGGGTATCATGCATCGGCGTACGCGCTACAGAGCGAATCGTTCCTTCCTGCCCGTCGATCGCGTAGACCACCCTCACGCTCACCGGCGGCGGAGGCAGCGGAAGCGTCTGATATTCGGGCTGGTCGATTTGATAAACCGAATCCGTCTCGGGGTCGTTGCGATGAAAGTACGCCTCGGTCGGTTGCGCGTTCATCGGTGGCGACACACGAAACGTCAACGCGCAGCCTTCACCAGGGTCGATACGCGCAGGTACTCTCTCCATGAACAGCTCGTAGTGCCATCCGATGGGTACATCGAGTGCGAACTGCTTGATGTCCATTGGCCTCGTACTGCCGTTGTGGAGCTTAGCAAGCAGCAAGAAAGGCTTCCCTGCCGTGATTACCGCGGCCAGAACTTTTCCGTTCGATGTCTCGAATTCCTCCGCCATCGGGCGACCGTCCGGCGTGCCGGGACCGATACCGATATCTACGGAGTACGCCAGGTTCGCGGCCCGCGCAAACTGCTGCTCTTTGCTGCGAAGCTCAACCAGCAAGTCGGCTTTCTGCGCCGGCGTCAGGGTTGAACCGTCAACCCTGACAATCAGATCGCGGGTGATGCTCAAGCCCCCAAGCAGCGGCTTCCCGGCTGACTCCGGATTCCTATCGACTTCGAGTGTGGCTTGATTTACCAGTTCGGCCAGCTTTTGCAGTTGCGGACGCAGCCACGAAACCTTCGACTCATCCACCCCGAGGCGCGAAGCAAGCCCGGGCAGCGACGTGTCGATTCCGTCGAAGAAGTCTTTTTCGTGCGTGGCGTTCACCGACACGTTAGGCAACACCGAATCAATTAGCTTGTAATAGCTGGTGCGGCGGCCTTCGGTGAGCCGCCATCCACCGGCTCCTTGCGAAAGTTGGTGCTGTAAACCTTGAAAGGCAAACTTTACGTACGATTCGCCGAGCAGCGGATCAACCTGGGAGGTCTCCAATTCGACGTTCCACTCCTCATTGGAGCGAACGTTGTCCATATACAACTTCTTCGCCTGCCAAGGCTGCAGGCCTTCGCGAATCTGCTCGGGAAACCTGGCGGGATCGGCCGCTGCGCGAAACGCCTCGCGCGTGAGGATGCCCGAAGCCTGGTGATTGCCATGCCCGTCGCGCGATGCGCCTTGGAAGCGGGTGCAGATCACGTCAGGCCGGAACGTACGAATGATGCGGACCATGTCGGCCAGCGCCACATCGTGACCGCCCCACTTGCTGAACGTTTCTTCCGGCGTCTTCGAGAATCCGAAGTCAGCCACGCGCGTAAAGCGTTGTTCCACTCCGTAATAACGGTCGGCGCCAAGCAGCTCGAGAGTCCGCAGGATACCTAATTCGTCGAAGAGGTTGCTGCCGACTCTATTCTGTCCACCTTCACCGCGGTTCAGCGTCAACTGGAGCACGGAAGCTCCATGACCACGCGACTCAAAGGTCAGCATGCCGCCGTCTTCGTCGTCGGGATGCGCGGTCGTATGCATCAGACGCGCCGTGGTGTGTAGTCGACGGAGCGTGAGCTTGAGACCGACCACGCCGGTGTCGATGGCAAGCGGCTCGGTATCAACCCAGGGCGAGGCAATCTGCGCGTTTGTTGTGGCCAGCGCTGCCAGCACAAACGTCACCACGCACCGAACGACACACTTCTGTTGGAGTTTATGGAAGTTTCGCATCAATTGGTGGGACTGCCCATGCGCGAGGTCCAAAGCTGCTTTATCAGACTACACAATTGCCCCAAACCGCACGAAGCCCTCGGCGGCGGCTGTGACTGCAGATATCTCTGGTGCACGTAGCACCACGCCCAATCGCCATTCCGCGGCCGCATCACCGGGTGGCCGGTTTGCTGGTAATGCTGCGTCGCGTGGCGCCCTGACGACGAATCGCAGCATGCGACGTTCCCGCAGATCAGGCAAACTCGCAAATCGATCGATGTCATTCCCAGCCGGGCGCATTCGCGGCAAACTTTGCCGCCAGGCTTGATTTGCCAATTGGCCTGCGCGATGTGGTCGCAGTGCGTCATCGAAGTCTCTAAGTAACTGCTCTTAGATGAGGCACTTGCAAGTCTAGATTCACGAATCGAGTAACGTCTGTCGCGGTACCGACGACTATAATGGGAGTTTAGCGCCCACCCTCGCAACTGCCGTTGGTCAATCTCATTACCTGCGTTGGGCCGCGACGGACTCATCGATGATTCAGACCCTTTTCGGTAGCACCGACGAAAAACCGAGTTTCCTCGAACGAATGAAGCAGGCAGTCACGCGCACACGTGAGAGCCTGAGCGAGCGCATCGAGGACCTGGCTTCCATCGGCAAAGAAATTGATCGCAACACGCTCGACGAACTTGAAGCAACGCTGATCGGCGCCGACCTCGGCACGGCGACCACTTCCGCCGTTCTCGAAGTGCTTCGTAACAAGGTGGACCGCCGCCAAATCGGCGACATCAACGAACTGAAGCGCATCCTGAAGGAAGAATTGCTGAAGATTCTCGAGGTTGCCGACAAGAGGCCGGTACAGAAAGTGGACAGTGAGCCGGAGGTAATTCTTGTCGTCGGCGTGAACGGCACGGGTAAAACAACGTCCACGGGCAAGCTGGCCTATGCTCTGCGCGGCCAGGGCAAAAGTGTCTTGCTTGCCGCTGCCGACACGTTTCGCGCCGCTGCCATCGAACAACTCGAAGTGTGGGGCGATCGTACTGGCGTGGAAGTCATCAAGAACAAGCCCGGCGGAGATCCTTCGGCGGTGCTCTTCGACGCGCTGCAGGCCGCCAAGGCGCGCAACATCGACTATGTCATCGTCGATACCGCCGGTCGTCTGCACACTAAGAGCAGCCTGATGACCGAGCTCGAGAAAATGCGCCGCACAGCGCAGCGTTTCATCCCCAGCGCGCCGCACGAGACGCTGCTGGTGATGGACGCCACCACCGGCCAGAACGGGCTGCAGCAGGCGCGGTTGTTCACGCAATCGGCAGGCGTTACCGGTATCGTGCTAACGAAGCTCGACGGAACGGCCAAGGGAGGGGTGGTCGTGGCCATCAGCAAAGAACTGGGACTCCCGGTGCGCTACGTCGGTGTGGGTGAGAAAGTGGGCGATCTGCTTCCGTTCAACTCGAAGGACTTCGTGGACTCGCTCTTCAACTAACGATGCCGACCAAACCAAACGACGCACGCTATATGCATCAGGCCCTTGAACTGGCCAAGCGTGGAATCGCTTTGGCGTCGCCCAATCCCCGAGTTGGCGCCGTGCTGGTTTCAGCGGAAGGCAAAGTTGTCGGTCGAGGTAGTCACTTCTATGAGGGCATCAAGCACGCCGAAGTTCTGGCAATGGAAGCGGCGGGCGAGCGAGCGCGGGGTGGAACGATGTACCTGAATCTGGAACCCTGCTCGCACGTCGGACGCACGGGACCATGCACGGACGCGATGGTTGCGGCAGGAATTAAACGCGTGGTGGCCTCTATGCGCGACCCCAACCCACTTGTCGCGGGACGAGGATTCGCGCGGCTGCTCTCTGCGGGAATCGAAGTGCAGGAAGGACTTTACGAACCCGAAGCCCGTAAGCTGAACGAAGCGTTCGCCAAATACATACGCCACAAAGCGCCTTTTGTAACCCTGAAGACGGCGATGACGCTCGACGGCAAAATCGCTCCCCCGCCTGGTGATGCGCTTATCCCCAGCACGATGAGTACGCTCGCGTCTACGGGCGGCTGGATCACCAGCGAAATCGCCCGGGCCCATGTACACGAAATGCGCCATGCTAATGACGCCATCATGGTTGGCGTGGGAACGATTATCGCCGACGATCCCCTGCTCACCGACCGGACCGGGTTGCCTCGCCGCAGGCCGCTGCTGCGGGTGATCCTCGACTCGCGGCTGCGCCTGCCGCTCGCTTCGCGCGTCGTCCGCACTGCCGACTATGACGTTGCTGTATTTTGCTGTTTCGCTGAGGAGCGCAAGCGGCGCGAGCTTGAGGAGCGTGGCATTATCGTCGAGCAGGTTCCCATGCGGCGTCCCATGACCGACGGAACAATTCCCTTTCCCAGCGGCACGAACGCGGCCGACGGCCGACCCGATCTGGAGCGGGTGCTCGCGAAACTCGGCGAGCGAGAGATCACCAGTCTAATCGTCGAAGGCGGCGCCATGGTGAACTGGGCGGCGCTTTCGGCCGGCATCGTGGACAAGATTTTCTTTTACTACGCTCCGAAGATTCTCGCCGGTACGGGTTCAATTCCGCTGGCGCTCGGCACGGGATACCGGCGCATCAGCGACGCGGCATATGTGCGTTCGATGACGCTGCACCGCTTCGGAGAAGACTTCGCCGTCGAGGGTTATTTGCGCGATCCCTACGCGGACGAGATTCATGTTGTACCCAATCAGTCATAACCCGCCCTGTCCGATAGGGCTTCTATGAGGTCTTCATCATGTTTACCGGTTTGGTCGAAGAAGTCGGCACCGTTGTCAGCATCGTTGAAAACGGAGGCAACCACAGGATCACTATCAACGCGCCGCAATCGGCAAAGGAACTCAATGAGGGCAACAGCATCGCGGTTAGCGGTGTCTGTCTCACAGCGCTCGACATCAAGCGCGATAGATTCTGCGCAGATCTCGCGAAAGAGACCTGGACGCGCACGTCATTCTCACGCATCATCGAAGGCGCGCAAGTAAATCTCGAGCTGCCGCTCAAAGTCGACGCCCGCATGGGCGGACACATCGTACAAGGCCACGTGGACGGAACAGGCCGTATCGCCGGGCTTGACCCGATCCCGAACGCCGACGACTACTGGCTGAACATCGAGATTCCGGAAGATCTTGAAAAGTACGTGGTCTTCAAAGGCTCCATCGCCATCGAAGGCATCAGCCTGACGGTCGCGAACCTAAAAGGGTTGCGCCTGACGATTGCTATCATCCCGCACACCATCAAGATGACGAACCTGAACCTGCTGAAGCCAGGCGATCCGGTGAACATCGAGACCGACATTGTCGCCAAGTATCTTGAGAAGTGGACCAAGCGCGACGAGTCGTCAAGCGCAATAACTATAGAACGTCTGGTAGCGCAGGGATTCTAGGTCAAAGTGCGGCTTCGTGTGGCGGCCGCTTTGCGCCGAAGTAGTGCTCGAAGTCGAGTGAGTCGAGCTCGAGGAACTCCTGCACGATCGGCTCGTTGCATTTCTGCATCTCGTCGAACGTACCGAAGAACACCGCCCGGGCTTCATAGAGGAACAGCACACGGTCGGCCAGTTTTTTCGCTAACGCCATGTCGTGCGTCACCACGATGCTGGTGAGCTTGAGCTGCCGCTTGAGCTTCTTGATGAGATCTCCTAACAGGTGCGCCATCAACGGATCGACCATCGTGGTCGGCTCATCGTAGAGCACCGCTTCCGGTTGTGCCGCCAACGCGCGTGCAATCGCCACCGAGCGCTTCATACCGGTGGAAAGGTCCGACGGCAACTGATCGCGAAACTCGCGCACGCCCACCATGTCGAGCAGTCCGTCGATGATCTGATAAATCTGTTCCTCTTCCAATCCGCCGCGCTCGCGCAGCGGAAACGCCACATTTTCCCCGACGGTCAGCGAGTCGAACAGCGCACCGTTCTGGAACACCATCGTGACTTTCTTTCGGATCTGCTCCATCTGCTCTTCGGTGAAGTCGGTCACGTCCTCATAGGCGACATGGATGGTTCCGCTGT
>Ga0335071_10001116_pt1 | contig 28919 bp, 23 predicted proteins | sample Lox_Sample_15_FD_206724 | JGI IMG/M metagenome (GOLD analysis project Ga0335071, IMG submission 206724) | Soil microbial communities from Loxahatchee National Wildlife Refuge, Florida, United States - Lox_Sample_1.5 | ecosystem: Environmental > Terrestrial > Soil > Wetlands | place: USA...
AGATGCTTCCCACGGTTGATCCCGTGAATTTGTAATAGGCATCATTTCCGCCACCGCAACAAATCGGGAAGTAAACACCGTTGCCTTGTTGCGCGGGAGTGAAGTTTACCGACCCGGAGCCGCGGGTAACCACTGTTCCGGTAAACGCGGTTGGCGCCATGACCGGTGTGACAACCGAGCCATTTGCCACCCCACTGACTTCCGGTGCATTGCCATCAATCTGCAGCGCTGGAGGGGCCCCTGGCGGCGTGACCGTAATGGAAGAATTTTGTGATACGCCATTCAATACGGCGTTTATCATGACCAGCGTGTTTTTGGTCACGGTATTGATCGCGTTAGCGGTGAACGTGACGCTGTTCGTTCCCGCCGGCAGGTTAACTGCGGACGGCACCGTGACTAGCGAAGGGGCGCCGCTCACCACCGCTACCATGGTGCTGCTGGTTGCGTTACCCGATAAACTGGCCGTGCACGACGTTGATCCTGGCGCCGACACGGTTGCTGGGGCGCACACCAGGCCTGAGAGCACTGGTCCCGAAGCCGGGGCCGGCTGACTGATGATGATCGTTCCGCCCGTGCCCGCTAGTGGCACGAGATTCGCGTTGCCGGCACAGGCCTCTATGTTCGCCAACGATACTTGGGCGGACGTATCCGTGGTTGATGCAATCTGGAATGTGACCGTCGCAATGCTGCCACTCGTGATTGCGGTTGAGTCTAAGCCGGATACGATACAGCGAATGTCCCCGGGCGTAGCCAATGCACAGATCACCGACTTGTTCGCTGCAACGGCGGCACTACCCGTCGTGTAAAAGGTTGCCCCGGCGGGACTCAGGTCGGCACTCGGATAAGTGAGATCCCATTGCATTGCCGCCGGCAATGTTCCGTTCGACTGAAAGGTCAGATTGAGCGTAACGCTCGCACCCGAAGTGCCCGACCCTGAAGACAGCGCGAGCGCGCCGGTCTGCGCACTTACCTGCCTGCTTGCAGCGGCTGCGATAAAGAAGAAAAGAAAGTTGAGCCAAAAATGCCTATACACCATTGAATTTGCCTTCTGTAGTTGCTTCGTCGATCCTTTGTTCCGTTTTGTCCCAGTTGTACGGGATTTATGTCGGTCGAGCAAGATTGTCGATGGTTGGACCAACGGCGCTAACCGGTAGGAGGGAAGTTACCGTTAACGGTGTTTAGCGCTTGCGCAGGCACGCCGCAAGTTCGTGCGTGTTGAGGGACGATAATTGATGAGCTCTCCTCCCGCTCTTGACCTATTGAATCTGGATCGCGTCGATCTTGGCGTTATTGACCACGGTGGTGAACTGGATCGTAATGGTTCCCGCGGTTACCGGAATAGAGAACGATTCATCCAGAGCCTTAAACGCTGCGCCCGCCTGCGCGAAGATATCGAAGTTGGATAACACAGTGGTCCCGTTGATCGCTACATTGAACAACCGTTCCCCGGAGCGGCCCCAATAGATCTCGGCGAACTTCAAGGTAACTGTGTGGGTTCCATTCGGTACATTGAATTGATATTGAAAGTTCCCGTGGCGCTCGTTTTGATATAGCGGCTGCGTAGACGTGTTGCTGATCGCGTGGGTGGTGCCATAGGTGCCGCCCCCGCTGAATCCGGTATCGGCGCTCCAGACATTGCCTGAGGGGTCTGTATAGGCCGCTCCGCCGCAGCGCACGCGAATCGGTGTGAAGGCTGTGCCGGATGATGATGCCGGTGGCTGAAGCGTTATCGTGAAGCTGGCGGTAGCGCCGTTCAGGCTCGCCGTAACCACCAGGCTGGTCTGCGCGGTAACCGTAGCCACCTGAACGCTGAAGCTGGTGCTGGTGGCTCCAGACGATATACTGGCCGATGACGGCATGGTGACTTGAGCCTGGCTCACCGTGTATCCCAGAGTGACCGAGAGCGTGCTGGTGGCCGCCGCTGTCAACCCGATCGTGCAACTTGCGGTGGCCGGTGTGATGAGTGTTTGGGGAGTGCAGGTCAGCGTGGAGAGGTGAGCGCTTTGCACAACCGTCAGGGTGCTTCCCACGCCTGTTCCCGAAAGCGTCGTGGCCGACGGCGAAGCGGCAACCACACCGGTGATCCCGATGGATAACGAGGAAGGCGCGCTGGTGGACACGGTGAACTGTGCTACCGCGATTACTCCGTTAGGAATCGCCGTAGTATTCAAACCTTCGAGGATGCACTTGACGGAGCCAGTGCCGGAGGCGCACGTAAGCGTCTTGCCGGCGGCAGTAACGGACGAGGATGCCGTCAACGTCATGCCGCTTATGGCAGTGGTAGAGTAAGTGAGCGTCCACTCCACGCCGGCGGGAGCGCTTCCGGACGCCGCGCTCAGGGAAATATTTACCGAGCCGGTTCCGCCGGCAGTTACCGAAGCGGAACTGGCCTGGACGGTAACCTGGCCCAGGCAAACGCCCGTGGTGATCAAAAATGATAGCGCTGCGAGGGCAGCGCGGTTCGAGACATAGCTACGCCGCACGAGGCTCCTTAGAGAGTAGGCTTGGCCGCGCACACGTCCACGGCTCTGGATTACAGAAAAAGCGCCTTCAACAATTCACTGTGTTTTTTCGAAGCTGTGCGCGACGGGCAGCTTCCTGGAAGTGGCGGGCGACTGCGTCCGAAGTGGGCTAAACGTTTTTGAAAATATATCATTATCTTCGAACATTCGCAAGAAATAATCCAAAAGGCGTTTTCGTTATCAAAAATGTTGGCTGATTTATAGTAAAGTCTCCATGCCGTCTCTCTCATCGATCGGTTATCTTCATCAAAAACTTGAGAGGTTCGTGATGTGCCCAGCCAGTCGATAGCGAGGGTTATTCACCGGTTCGCCTGACGATCCGCGTCCAATATATAATTCATCCTTCACCTGAGGTTCTATGAAAAAGTCGCTGTTATTGTTCGCACTGCCCCTCGTCTTCGCGCAGGAACCCGCTGCTAAGAAAACGACCGACGCGGAGCGCAACGAATACCAACTCGCCAACTACACCAAGTCCGAACACATGATTCCCATGCGGGACGGGGTGCGGCTTTTCCTTTCGGTTTACGCTCCAAAGGATACGTCGCAAAAGTACCCGATTCTTCTCATCCGCACGCCTTACACGGTGGCGCCCTATGGCGAGGATAACTACCGGAGCTTGCCCGCGAACATGGAGAAGTTTGCCAGGGAGGGATTCATCTTCGCGTTTGAAGACGTTCGCGGCACCACGAAATCCGAGGGCGAGTACGTCAACGTGCGGCCCTACGTTCCCGTGAAGCATGGCCCGAAAGATGTTGACGAGACCACGGATTCGTACGACACAGTCGACTGGATGGTCAAGAACATTCCCGATAACAACGGCAACGTAGGGATCTGGGGCATCTCCTACCCCGGCTTCTATGCGGCCATGGCGGCGATCGACGCGCATCCCGCGCTCAAGGCGGCGTCACCGCAGGCGCCAGTGGTCGATTGGTTCATGGGTGACGACTGGCGGCATAACGGCGCGCTTTTTCTGGCCCACGCCTTTGGTTTCTTCTCGGGATTCGGACACCCGTGGATCGAACCCGGCGACATCCGGCCACACCAGGTGGCCACGTTTCAACGCGGCACGCCGGACGGCTATGCGTTCTTCCTCAAAATGGGTCCGCTGCGCGACATCGATCCGGCGCTGTTCGGTACGCAGGCTGCGTACTGGAAGGAACTGCTCCAGCACAACCGCTACGATGCCTACTGGCAAGCGCGCAATATGCGTCCTTATCTGAAGAACGTCACCCCGGCGATGCTGACGGTGGGCGGATGGTTCGATGCGGAGGACGTGCTTGGGCCGCTCGGTGTGTATCGCTCGATCGAAGCACAGAGCCCGCAGACTACCAGTACGCTGGTCGAGGGTCCGTGGTCGCATGGCGGCTGGATGGGCGACGGCGATCAATTGGGCAATGTGCGATTCGCGGCGAAGACGGCGGAGTACTTCCGGGACAAGATCATGCTGCCGTTCTTCGTGCATTACCTGAAGCCGGGCAAAGATGATGTGAAACTTCCCAAGGCCTACGTTTTCGAGACCGGCCGCAACCAGTGGCGCCAGCTTGACAGCTGGCCGCCGCACGGGGCCGAGGCGCGGACTCTATACCTGCGCGAAGGCGGCAAGCTTTCCGAGACAGCGCCGGCGCGCGGACCAGGCTTCGACGAGTACGTCAGCGACCCGGCGAAACCGGTGCCGTTCACCGACGAGATCAGCCCCGGCATGACTTACAACTACATGACCTCCGACCAGCGCTTCGCCGCGCGGCGGACCGACGTGCTGGTGTATGAGACCGAGCCGCTGGAAACGGATTTCACTATTGCGGGCCCCATCACGTGTGATCTGCGCGCATCGACAAGCAGCACGGACACCGACTGGGTGGTGAAGTTGGTGGATGAATATCCTGGCGGGTATCCCGATCCTGACCCCAATCCTACCGGCGTGCACATGGGCGGCTACCAGCAACTGGTTCGCGGCGAGCCGTTCCCGGCGCGTTTTCGCAACAGCTACGAGAAGCCCGAGGCGTCAGAGCCTGGTCAAGTGGCCAAGATCGCTTTCACCATGCCCGACGTGTATCACACCTTCCGGCGCGGGCACCGCATCCTGGTGCAGATACAGAGCTCGTGGTTTCCGCTAGTGGCGCGGAACCCGCAGAAGTTCGTCGATTACGATCGGGCGACGGAGGCGGATTTCCAGAAGGCAACCGAGCGCGTGTACCGGTCGAGCGAGAATCCGTCTGCGATCAAAGTGCTGGTGGTGAAGTGAAGCCGGCGACTTGGGCGCTGCGCCCGGTGCGATCTCAATTCTGATCTGCCGGGCGGCGCTCCTCGCTGTCGCTCTCGAACAACTGGGCGAAAAGCAAACGAGCACGCACCTGGTTACCGTTGCGCAAGGCTTCCACTAGCTCCGGGAAATCTTCGAGCTTGCGGATGATCTTGTCGGTCGGGTTCGGCGAAGACTGATTCTCACGGATCTTGGCGGTCGGCACCATAGGGGTCCATCTCCGGGGCGGGTTGATGCCACACTGAATCATCAGTTGAGATGATGCGGAACCGGTGCGGATATTGCCATGGCGGAGTGGATTTTTTCGACCTGCCTGGGTGGTAGTCTTGTGGTCGCATGATCCCTTTCGCCGAGTATTGCGCCAGGATCCAGGAGCGTGTCGAGCAGACTTACCACGTGAACGTCGTCACAAGGGACATCCCGGCGCCGCTGCTCGGCGATTTGGACGGCGCGGAAATTCACATCGATCCCGCGGTGACCCCGGACCAGCGCCTGTTCCTGGTGGCGCACCTGTTTGGGCACACGGTGCAGTGGAACGTGAGCGAGGCCGCTTTCGAGATCGGCAAGCTGTTTCAGCCGCCAGTGGAAGAAGGGCTGCTGGCGACGATCATGGCGTACGAGCAAGAGGCGGCGAGCTATTCGCTCTCCGTTTTTCACGAATCCGGAATCGACGATGCCGACGAGTGGCTTTCGGACTACAGCGCGTGCGACCTGGCGTATCTGCGGCACTTCTACCGCGCGGGAGAGAAGAAGCCGTTTGCAAGCTTTTGGCGGGACCATGCAAGGCTGGTCGTCGCGAAGCCGATCCCGCCATTTACACCCACCAAACGCGTGTTCCGCGCGGATGGCATCGTGATCTGACCGGGACTATACTGAGCGTCATGCTCTTCCGGACATTCCGGCGCGCGATGGCGATCGCGGCGCTGGCAATCGGCGCGCACGCGCAGGCGGCGCCTCCCGAGCGACCCAAGATCGTGGGCGTGGCGCACATCGGCGTGCGCACGAACGACCTGGACGCTGCCCGCAAATTCTACGGCCAGCAGCTAGGTTACGAAGAGGCGTTTCACCTCGACAAGCCCGAGGGCGGGCTCATGCTCATTTACTTCAAGGTGAACGACCACCAATATATTGAGGTGTTCCCCGGCTGGAAGGGTGAAGAGCAGCTTGTGCTGTCGCACATCGCCTTCGAGACCGACAACGCGCACCAGTTGCGGGATTATCTGGCGAGCAAGGGCGTGCACGTTCCCGATACTTTGCACCGCAATCTCGACGGCAACTTCACCTTCATGATCAAGGACCCGGATGGGCACGATATCGAATTCATGGAGTACATGCCGGGATCGCTGCACTATCGGAATTTCGGGAAGGCGCTGCCCGCCACGCGCGTGTCGGATCGGATCATTCATGTGGGCACGACGGCATCGGACCGCGCGGCGTTTGATGCGCTTTATCGTGACATCCTCGGTTTTCGCGAATTCTGGCACGGCGGCATGACGGACGATCGCACGGACTGGGTGGATATGCGCGTGCCTGACGGCGCCGACTGGGTCGAGTACATGCTGAACGTCAAGAATCCGAGCTTGCGCACCCTGGGGGTGATGAACCATATGGCGCTCGGAGTGCCGAGCGTGCAGGCAGGGTACAAGACGGTAATGGAGCGCGGCCTGAACCCGGCGCAAGGGCCCAAGATCGGCCGCGACGGAAAGTGGCAGCTCAACTTGTACGATCCGAACCTGACACGCGTGGAGCTGATGGAGCCGGCGCCGGTAGAGACGCCGTGCTGCTCGCCGATGCTGAAGTGATCAGCTCTTCAGCCACTTGTCGAACCAGGCGAACGCTTCCTTCTGCATCGCACGATCGAATTTGTGCGGGCCGTCGTAGAAGCTGGTTCGGTAGCGATCCGACGCGCCGGCTTTCTTGTAGACCTCGGTGAGAATCCGATCGGCGCGCTCCATCTCGGGCAGAGTGAACAGTTGATCCTGCCGGTTGCTCAGCACGAGAATCGGGTGCGGCGCGCCTAAGGCGAGGATCTCGGGGTAATCGAGGTCGCGCGACAGCCCGGGCACGTAAACCATCCAGGTGTGTGTGTAGCATTTGTTGAACAGATAATCGCGCCACGTCGTCATCATTCCCACGCAGCACGAACAGCGAATGCGCTCGTCCGCGCCGGTGAGCATTACGGTGCGCAGCCCGCCGCCGGATAAGCCGCCGCAGCCGAGCCGCGTGGCATCGACGTCGGGGCGCGAGGCCAGGTAATCAAGCGCGCGCTGGTCGTCAAACACGAAAACACCCGGCCATGTCATGCCGGCGCAGAAAAGGCTCTTGGCAACCAGGTGCTCGTGATTGGCGGCGAACTGGTTGTAGCGCTGGATCTCGTCTTCGGCCTCGGGGTTCACCTCGACGAGATTGTCGCGGATGTTTCCGGGCACATCGGCAAGGCGAACGCGGCGGCTGCCGAAGGTGAAGGTGTCATGCACCAGCACGACGTATCCGCGGCGCGCCAGTTCGTTGGCCCAGGCGGCGCCCTCGTAGTAATGCTCCTGATGGTGCAGCATGAGGGGATGCGGGTCTTTCGAGATGCGCGTGATCTTGCGCAGCCCGAAGTATTTGTTGCCGCCATGATCGTGCAGCGCAACCACACCTGGCAGCTTTCCTGTGGCGCCGGCGGGTTTGAGCACTACGGCCTCGGTGGGCGGGCCGTAGGGCAGTTGCCATTGCAAGTGCTCGATGGAAAGGCCGTCGAATTCGAACTGATGCTGCAATACGGGGACGGGAGTTGCAGCCGGGCCCGGACCAAGAAGCAATTCGCGGAATCGCGCCCGTGCCACCGCGCGCCACGCTTCCACGTCGGCGAACATCGGCTGGCGGAAAGATAGTCGCGGCGGGTCGGGAGAGAAATGTGCCGCCCATTCCCCGTACGCACCGAGCATGTTGGGAGTCATGGCTCACATCATGGCCGAGCCACGGTACCGGTTGCAACTCCGCGTGCCGGGGCGGCGCTAATCGAGCTCGACTGTTTTCGCCAGTTTGACGGCGGGATTCTCGCGCAACTGCGCCAGAACCTTCTCAGGGACCGGGGCGTCCGTGGAAACGACGGCCACGGCTTCAAGCGGCTCGCCGGGACGCGTCGGTTCATCGCGGCGGCCCAGCGAGAAGTTGGCGATGTTGATTTGGTTCTTGCCAAGGACAGTGCCCACGTGGCCGATCACGCCGGGCACGTCATTGTTCTTCATGAAGACCAGGTTGCCAGAGAGCGCCGCTTCGCAGTAGATGCCGTCGACTTGCAGCAGACGTGGGCGGGCGAGTAGCACGATGCCTTCGACGACGGTAACGCCGGAATCGGTGTCCAGTTCGAGGCGGACGGAATCGGTGTGGACCGAGCGGCGGTCATGGTGCTCGCCGACGTTCCAACCCCGCTCGGAAGCGATCTGCATGGCGTTGACCAGATTCGCGCGCTGCCCAAGAGATCGCTTGAGCACTCCCGCCACGCCAGCGTTGCGGATGACGTGGGTGCTGTTCTGCGCAATGTGCCCGAGATAGGTGAGACGCACGCCCTTGGGGTGACCCGAAGCAATGTGCGCGGCTAGAACACCAAGGCGCTCGGCGAGATCGATGTACGGACCGAGCGTACGGTACTGTTCCGGCGAGAGCGCCGGCATGTTGACGGCATTGATGGCGACGCCGTTCTTCAGATACTCGACGAGTTGCTCGGCGATCCGCACGCCGACGATTTCCTGCGCCTCTTCGGTTGATCCGCCGATGTGCGGCGTGGCGATGACGGAATCGAGCGTGAAGAGCGGATAACCGGCGGGTGGCGGCTCGGTGGAGAAAACGTCGAGCGCCGCGCCGGCTACCTTTCCGGAGGAGATGGCTTCGGCGAGGGCTTGTTCGTCGATCAGTTCGCCGCGCGCGATGTTGACGATGCGCACGCCGGGCTTCATTTTCGCGAAAGCCGCGTGCGAGAACATGCGGTCGGTTTCCGGAGTGAGCGAGACGTGGAGCGTGATGTAGTCGCTCTTGGCGTAGAGTTCATCGAGCGACATCAACTCGACCCCGAGATCCTGCGCAATCTGCGAAGTGACGTAGGGATCACGCGCAACGATGGTCATTTCGAAAGCACGCGCGCGCTTTACCACTTCGCGGCCGATGCTTCCGAGGCCGATGATGCCGAGCGTCTTGCCGCGGAGTTCGCTGCCCAGAAACTTCTTCTTCTCCCATTTGCCCGCTCGCGTGGAAGCGTTGGCGGGTGCAATATGGCGCGCCATGGCGAGCATGACCGCGAGCGCGTGCTCGGCCACCGAGACCGCATTCCCACCGGGCGTGTTCATCACCAGCACACCGGCCGCGGTGGCGGCGTTGAGATCGACGTTGTCGACGCCCACACCGGCGCGGCCGATCACACGCAGCTTGGGCGCCTTCTTGAGAACTTCGGGAGTGACCTGCACGGCGCTGCGCACCACGAGCGCCTCAGCGTCGGCGAGATGCGCAGCGTACTCCTTCGGGTTCGAGACGATGGTGTTCCAGTCTTTTTGAGACTTTAATAGTTCGATTCCGGCCGGGGAAAGCGGCTCGGCTACAAGAATATTCATGTCGTGTATCGGTTAAGCGCCGACCTGCTGGCCGATGGCGACTTCCGCGTAGACGTTCTCAACCGCGGCCACGCCTGAACCAAACTTTACCGCATACCCATTGGCTTGCAGAATGATCTCCAGGCCCGCGATTACGGCGAACAGATCAGCGAAATCGAAATAGCCGAGATGCGCGATGCGGAAGATCTGGCCTTTCATCGAGCCCTGGCCGTTGGCGATGATGGCGCCGAAGCGCTTGCGAAATTCCTTCACAATGACGCCGGAATCCATGCCGCGCGGCGCTTTGATGGCGGTAACCGAAGCGCCCGGCGATTTCGCGGCGAACAGTTCGAGTCCCAATTCCTGCGCAGCGGCGCGAGTGGCGCGTGCCAGCAGTTGCGCGTTCTCGATGAGATTCGCCATGCCGACTTCCTTGACATAGCGCAGCGCTTCGCCGAGGGCGAGAATGAGCGCGGTGGAAGGCGTCCAGCTCGATTCGCCGTTCGCGCCGTTTTTCTTCTCTTTCTTGAAATCGAAATAGTAGTGGGGCAGTGTGGCGCTTTCGGATTGTTTCCAAGCCTTCTGGCTGATGGACAGGAATGCAACGCCGGGCGGCACCATGAAGGCCTTTTGCGAACCGCCGATGACCACGTCGAGCCCCCAGCCATCGATATCGAGCGGCATGGTGCCGAGGCCGGTGATGGCGTCCACAATGAACAGCGCCGGGGTCTTGGCGACCGCACGGCCCATGACGCGGACATCGTGCGCGGCGCCCGTTGAAGTTTCCGAAGCCTGCACAAACACGCCTTTGGTGTCGGGCGCGGCGGCGAGAGCGGCTTCCACGCGATCGGGCGTGACGACGTCTCCATACTCCGCTTGGAGCACGTTCACTTCGAGTCCGAACGCCTTGGTGATCTCGGCCCAGCGCTCGCCAAACTTGCCCGCCGAGCACACGATGACCTTGTCACCGCGCGAAAAGAGGTTCGAGACAGACCCTTCCATGGCGCCGGTACCGGAGGAGGCGAACAGGAGGATGTCGCCCGAACCGCCCATGACTTCCTTGAGATCGGCCAGAACCGACTTATAAACGTTGCGGAAATCTTCGGTGCGATGGTGGATATCCGACGCCATCATCGCGTGCAAAGCCGGCGGATAGAGAGGGGTTGGGCCAGGGGTTAGGAGACGCTGTTTTTTAATGTGCATGATTTAAAACTGAACTTACAGAATACCAAATCGGCAGACAGAAGTCGGGTGCTGAGTAGCAGACGGGCGGAGAAGCTTAACCTATGTGACTCGTAACTGGCCGAACATCGTGGAAATAGAATCGTGCGTTACACAGGCCGCACGTGTACGGTTGCCGCCGGAAGAGACGAAAGAGCCAGTCGAACAGGCCTTGCGCCGGCGTGATGCGATTCGAATGGCAATTGGGACAGAGAAACGGCATGTCTAGTCCTCTTTATACTCGAGCGGCCTACGGATACTGAATGCTGATGCGCAGAGTGTCGCTGGATTTCTGGCGCGCTTCCAGCATGCGCTCCTTGATCTGGCTGACTACGGCCTTGGCGGCCTGCACTTCCTCGCGGGTCTTCTGAAAACCCGGCATTCGCTTGTCGATAAATTCGTTGCGAAACAACTGATCGGAAGCCAAAGGTAACAAAACCTCGAGCTCCGCGAAAGTCAGGTGCAAACCGAGGTTCTTGTTATTCGTTTTATGGCCTGGTTTCTTGCCCTCGGGTTTGTTATTGGAGGACAGAGTAATCTCATCATAGCAGATATGGTGGATTTACGCTGGAAAGAGCTGAGGGTCCGTCATTGTTAGGTGTTGCAGCGACGTCACTCTATACTGAACGCGACCACCAGCCAGCGACCCGCCACCATTTCCACATCGAATCGGTATGTACGATCGGAACCGAATTCGACGTGCTCTCTGGCTTTTCCAGTTTTTGTCAGCCGGAGATCATCGGCGAAGACATGCATCGGAAAGTCGCGCACCAGCCTGCGCGCAATGTCGCTGGAAGTGCAGTAACTGAGGACCGCGGCGTAGTCATGCTGTTGCGCGTACTCGACGGCTTTGGCGATCGCGACAAGGTCTGGGCGATTGTGGGCGCGGCCCTCACACGCGCCTGATGAGAAGCCCGTGATTGGCGGAATTGGGAGATGAGATCTTGAGCGGGAGCTCATGCTCACTAGGCTATCCCGAACAGGCTAGGAAAGCTGCAGGTGCCCACAAAATCGGCGTGCGCTGCGCTACCAGATATCGGTACATCTCGATCAGCGCCGATGGACTAGAATAACTGCATCTATGGCATTACTGGAACGGGTGCAGGCGGATATGACTGCGGCCATGAAGGCCAAGGACGAGGCGCGGCTGAATGCGATTCGCATGATCAAGGCGGCGCTGCAAAAACATCAGATCGATTCCATGAAGCCGCTGGATGAGGCGGCGGAGCAGCAGGTGCTGAAGCAACTGGTCAAGCAGCGCACCGATGCCGCGGAGATGTTTCGCAAGGGCGGCCGCGAGGAGCAGGCGCAGAAGGAAGAATCCGAGCGGAAACTGATCGAAGCCTACATGCCGGCTGAGGCGAGTGAGGCCGATATCGCGCAGGCCATTGACGCGGCACTGGCCGAGACCGGCGTGACGTCGCTCAAACAAATGGGAGTCGTGATGAAGGCCGCGCAGGCCAAGCTGGCGGGCAAGCGCGCGGATGGCAAGGCGCTCAGCGAGAAGGTGAGGGCGCGACTCCAATGACGCCTACCGAGCGGCGGCACAAACCGTTCGTCCCCGAAAGCATGCAGATGTCGGAGTTCACGCTCCGCGCGCTCTTTATCGGGCTCGTGATGACGGTGGTCCTGGGAGCGGCGAACGCATACCTCGGGCTGCGTGCGGGACAAACGATTGCGGCGACGTATCCGGCAGCCGTGATCGGCATGGCAGTGCTGCGCGTGTTCAAAGGATCGATTCTCGAAGAAAACATCGCGCGCACGGCGGGGTCGATCGGCGAATCGGTGGCGGCGGGCGCGATCTTTACGGTTCCGGCGTTTGTCATCGCCAAGGTGTGGCCGTCGTTCCGTCCGGAAGATGCGTACTGGAAGTCGACTGTGTTGATGACCACGGGCGGCGTGCTGGGGGTGCTGTTCTGCTCGCTTGTGCGGCGGGTGCTGGTGGAAGATCCCGAATTGCCGTTTCCGGAATCGGTGGCCGCGAGCGAGATTCACAAAGCGGGACAGCACGGTGCGCAGGGCGCGAAGTACCTGTTCTGGAATATGGGATTCGGCGGGCTGGTATACATGCTGAGCGCGCTCGGCCTTTTCGCTACGGACAAGGATTTCTCGATAGCGGTGGGGCAACTCGGGAAGAGCAAGGTCGGGCTGAGCACGGCCGGCGCAAACACGCTGAGCGCAGGCGGCATTACGATCTGGTCGGGGCCGACCATCAGCCCGGCGTTTTTCGGCGTGGGCTACATCATCGGGCCGGAGTTAGCATCGATCAATTTCTCAGGTAGCGTGCTGGCGTGGGGCCTGCTGATTCCGCTGCTGATTTATTTTCTTGGACCTCAACTACAGACCATGCTGCCGCCAGGCGCCGTGGGTGATGCCGGCTGGGGCGGGTTGGCGTACGGCGTGTGGCGCTTCATTGTGCGGCCGATTGCCGTGGGTGGCATGCTGTTCGGCTCCATCTACACTCTGTTTCGCATGCGCAAGGCGCTCACCGAGGGTCTGCGCCGCGCGTTCGGCGAATTTCGCGGAGCAGCGCTGATGCAGAAGGCCGGCCGCACGGAGCGCTACATGAGCTCGAAGGTTGTGCTCTCGCTGGTCTTCGTCGTGTTTCTCTTCATGATCGTGCTCTACAGCTATTTTTCGGGCCACTTAGCGAGCGGCATCGTCGCCGCGGTCGTCATGCTGATCGTCGGATTCTTTTTCGCGACCGTATCGGGTTATCTGGTGGGCGTCATCGGGTCGTCCAACAATCCGATCTCGGGGTTGACACTTTCCACGATCATCGTCGCCGCGCTGCTGATGCTGGCCCTTGGCGTCTCGGGCACGGGCGGCGTGCTCGCGGTGCTAGGCGTCGCGGCGGTGGTATGCGTTTCGTCGGCGGTAGCGGGCGAACTGTTGCAGGATTTCAAAGTCGGCTACATTCTGGGCGGCACGCCTCGGTCGATTCAAATTGTCGAGCTGATCGCCGTTGTCTGTGCGAGCCTCGTGATGTATTTCCCTCTAATGGTGCTCGATCGCGGTATGGGCGGATTCGGTAGCGCGAAGTTGCCGGCGCCGCAGGCGGGGCTCATGGCATACCTGGCGCAAGGGATCGTCGGCGGTCAGATGGCGTGGCCGCTGGTGATCGTCGGCGTGCTGATGGGTTTTGCGCTGGTTCTGGTGCGCGTGAAGAGCCCAATGCTGGTTGCCATCGGCATGTATCTGCCGCTGGGCACCATGTTCGCGATTTTCATCGGCGGCATGATTCGCTGGATGACCGACACGATGAGCAAGCGGCGCGGGCATAACGAAGCTCAGCGCGCGCGCGTGGATAACGTGGGTATCCTGGCAGCATCGGGCTTGATTGCCGGCGAGGCGCTGCTTGGCCTTGTGACCGCGACGTTTAATTTCTTTGATAAGCCGCTAATGCAGGTGTTCGCCAACCCTTCTTATGCAGTTGGAGCGGGCGTGATGCTCCTGATTGGCTTCGTGCTGATCCGTTACCCTCTGGCGAACGCCGGAAGCCCCGACGAACCGGCGCCGCCCACGGCCATGATGTAGGGCGCACATCGGACCGCCCACTTACTGACGCAGCAGCGAGATCCTACGGTTTTTGCTGTACGTAGTTGATGTGCAAACCGCCGTATTCGAACGTTACGGTCTCTTTCGGCGCTTCATCCCCGCCGGATACCTTGGATAACTCCGCCTCCGAGAGCTCATTGTTCGTGGCTCCGGTTATGGTCTCCTGGTTTTGCTCGATTGCCTGATCCTTTTCGTCTGCCATAGGTGCCCCTACGCCTCCGACTCAGATGATGCAGACAGGGCTCGAACATTGTCAAGAGGCTCCAGTACTTTTGCGCGTTGGCTTCGTGACTTCCCGATAGATCCGCTCGAGCGCCCGGCAAAGCCCCGCACTGTCGCAGGCCGGGCTTCGAGTGAGGCGGTCCCGCATGGTTGCGCGCAGGGCGGCTAATTCGGCGCCGGTGGCCGGCGATCGAGCCAGTTCTGCGGCTCGGGCGATATAGGCGTCGCGATCCCGCATGCACCAGTCATCCAGGCCGGCGGCGAGCAAAAGCGAGCGGCTCTGCCGGCTGGCCCAACGGTCGCCGTTGAAGGTAAGGACCGGGACCCCCTGCCACAGCGCTTCCATTGTGGTCGTCCCGCCGTTGTAGGGAAAAGTGTCGAGGGCAATGTCTGCCTTCCCATATGCAGCAAGGAACGTCGCATGTTCGTCGGGGCCGTCCAATTCAACGCGTTCGGCTGCGATACCCTGGCGCTCGAAACGCTCGTGCAGCGCGGCGCGGTTAGTGGCGTCACCCAGTTCGGCATTCTTGAGGAAGAGTTTCGTATCCGGCGCTTCTTCCAGGATCGCCGCCCAGGCGTTGATTACGTCGTCGTTGATTTTGTGCTGGGAACACAAGCTCGCGAAGGTGATGCAGCCGTTGGTAAGACAGGGAGGCGATACCACGTCTGGAGTTGAATACGGGACGGAAAATGCGAGGTACGATCCCGGAACGCGCAGCACACGTTCGCAATAGAATTTCTCCTCGGAAGGCGGGATTACGGCCGCATCGCCGACGATGTAATCGAATGCGTCGATCCCGCTCGTCGCGTAATAGTTGAACCAGGCGATGTTAATTGGGGCCGGCCGCCGCATAAACAGCCCCAGGCGGCGCTGGAAACTGTACCCGTTCAGGTCAACCAGGATGTCGATTCCACAGTGCTCCACCAAGCTCGCGAGGTCGTCGTTCGAAAGACCGCTTGCGTCGTGAACCTGGTCGGTGGAGTCTGCTTGGTACCCGCTCTCGGGGCCGGGAAGCGTCCCATCGCTGAATAGGTGGATTTCGAAGGCTATACGGTCGTGATGATTGATGACGCCCCAGACCGGCTTCATCCAGTTGCGCGCATGGAAAAACTTTGAGCAATAGCCAACACGCAGCTTGCTGCCTGGGACGCGCTGCTCGCGAGGATGGCTGCCGAAGCCCTCCGCGCCTGCCTGGAGCCTGGCCCACATTCGCCGGTCCGCGAGCACGGAAGCATTGCTGGCGCGCGCGCTTCCGGGCACGATGCAGGCGATGGTGCCGAGAGCTTTCGAGCGTAACTCCGAGTCGGGGGTTTCCGCAGCCTCCCGGAAATGTTCAAGGCAGCCGTCTATCTCGCCCAGGTAGAAAAGCACTCTACCAAGTCCGTAGTGAGCCTTAGGAGCGTCGCCCGGCAAGCCGAGAGCGCGCCGCAAACTTTGCGCAGCTTCGCCATCCGCGCCCAGTGCCGACTCCGCCAGTCCTAGCCCGCACCAGGTATCAAAACTTGTCTCGTCCAGTTCCAGGGCCCGACGGTACTCCGCGACGGACTTCCGGAGTTGGCCGTTCAATCGCAAGGCGTCGGCGCGCTTTGTCGCCAGGATGGCTTCGTGGGGATAACAGGCCATCGCTTCACTGAGGTACGCGATGGCCTTGGTGTAATTACCCTGGGAAAGGAGCTTGGTAACGGTGTCTATAGCCTGGGCAATCCCAGTCTCGGGAACGGCGTCAGGCTTGGGTTCCATCGTGCAACTCAGAACTCCTTGCTCATCGCCGTGGTTTCCGTCTGCCCTAGGATGTGAGCTCGATCCACCCTTTATGTTTGTCCCCTCCGGACGCCTTGTTTAAGTCTTCCTCCGAGAGTTCTTCTGTCTGGCCTCCGGTGGGTTGTATACTTTGCTGGTCCTTCTCGATTGCTTTGTCTTTCTCTTCTGACATGCGATTCCTCCTCCTTCAAATTCTGAGCGAGAGTCTCACTCAGACCGGCGTGGGCTGCCAGTATGTCACAAACTATCCTGGTTTTCCACGCCGTTTCGCGGCTTCGCCTCTACGGGACCGATTCAATGTCGATCCAGCCGTAATGCTTTCCCAATCCGCCGGACGTCTTATCTAAGTCCTTCTCGGATAGCTCATCTGGCTTGCCTGCGGTGGGCTGTATGGTTTGCTGGTCTTTCTCCGTCGCTTGGTTCTTCTCTTCTGACATGGGTGACTCCTCCTCCTTCAAATTTCTGAGCGCGAACCGCTCAGATGACGGTCTAGGTTTCCGACCGGACACTATTTGCGTGAAGCTCCGAGCGCCTCCGTGCGCCGCGGTAGTTCGAAATCTCCGATTTCCACGATCCCCTTCGAGATCAAATCGCCAATCGTCTCCACGAACTGGCCGAGCGGCACCTCGAATGGAATCCATCGCTCCCGTTGGCCCGCTTCAAAGAGTTCCCGTGCGACCGTCTTACCGTCACACCGTTCCACGAACTTCGCCACCCACGCCGGGCACTCATGTTCCACCCGGAACGGATAACCGGTCCGGAGCGTGAACTTCGAGGGCGTCAACGCTCCATCGCGCTTCGTATGGACAACATGGAGCTCCAGGCTGGCAGCGGCCAGCGGCTGCGAAGCCAGCACCTGCCCCATGCCCGCAGGGCTTGCCCGGTGCATTTCCGAGCCGAGCAGCCATTCGATTTCGGCCGCCCCCGTGCGCTCGCCTTTCTGACGCCGCACGGTGAAGGGTTCCCGCTCGTCTGCTTTCCGCTGCATCACCAGCAGTCCATTTACCAGGCTTTTGACCTTTAGCTTCTCTAAGTGGGCACGCCACTGGCCCATCAACTCCCAGGTGCCTTTCTTGTGCCTTGTGGTGCGATAAGCAAACTGTGCCGGACCCTGAATCGAATCCGCAATAAACAGGATGTCGAACGCCGATTGCTCCGCGCCCAGCCACCGCCGGACGCGTTGCTCGAAGGGTTCGCCTTCCCGTTCCACGCCCATGGTGTCGCAATAGAAACGTCCTCGGGGCTCCAGGTAACGCGGCAACCCTTCGACAATGGCGCGCGTGATCGACTCACCGTCTGCGCCGCCATCGGCGTAGATCGCACCGGACTCGAGCGATGGTACGTAGGGGGGATGAGTCACAATGCGGTCGAAGGTCATGCCCGCTACCGGTTCGTACAGGTTGCCTTGCAACACCGTGGCATTGCTCAACCCGTTCAGGCGGCGGTTGAATTCGCCGAAATCTGTCGCTCTTTGCGTGATGTCGACTGCCCACGATTGCCGTGCATAGCGTTTGGACGCCAAGAGCGCGGCAATGCCAGTGCCCGAGCCCAGATCGAGCAGCCTGTCACATGGGCTTTGCGGAAGCGGATCAAGAAACTCGTGGGTGAGGGGGTGTATCGCGGGGAAGACAAAGTCCTGGACGTTGGGGACGGGAGAACCATCCGGATTCCGCCACCGATCGGACGCTATCCAGAGGCCTGCGACCGGATACAAAGCCACCGGCGAGTAACATTCGCTGGGACGGGCCGGGTCGGCGCACAGAATTCCCAGAGCCTCGAACGATTCCTGAACTGCAGGGGGAACAAAGCGGCTGAGGAATTCTCCTCCGATAGAGAGCCCTGCCAGGAAGACTCGCAGTAAAACTCCGACGGCGTCGTGGGCCTCCGCCGGCGATGTAGTCCCAGGCTTAGAGCCGCTGCGCAAGTATTCATGCAGGCCGCCCACACCCAGTCGCTTCGAAACCGTTTGCTCGCTATAGTCTGCCTGGTCGAGGAACTCTCTGACGGAGGAGAATTGTTGCGAACTCCCCAGACGAATCTGCACTGCGGGTAGCGCGCTCTGTTCGAGTGAAGACATCTCCAGCAGCATATACCTGAAAGCTGGAGACGCGTGCTTTGCAAGAATATTACCGAGCCGCAATAGAATGCGGGCAACGCAGGCCGATTCGCCCCATCGACTATTGACTTTTCAAATATTCCACGATTTCAAACTGGCGCTTGGCGAGGGCAGTCTGCCCGGATTTGCGGTACGCCAGGGCGAGCTGGTAGTAGGCGCTGGAATCGGCCGGACGGAGCGCGATAGCTCGCTGTAGACTGGCGATGGCTTCCGGCACTTTGTTCGTGCTGAGGCAGACCTTGCCACGCAGATACCAGACGTCGTAATCGTCCGGCGAGGTTTTTTCGGCGAGCGCGAGTTGCTCCAGCACGCGCGCGGAATCCACCGGCTCCGTGTTCATCAGGGATTGCGCGATGGCCAGATGCACCATCGGGTAATCCGGCTTGCGCGCGGCAAGCTTCGTCAGCACGTCTGTCGCGAGCCTGGGCTGCCCCATCTTACCGTACGCGTCGGCCAGTGACGGGTAGGCGTCTATTTGATCCGGCGCGTTCTTGATCACTTCCGTCAGGATCTGGCTGGCCTGAGCGTACTTTTCTAACGCAACCAGGTTGGCTCCCAACGCCATTCGGATTTTCTGCGAATCTGCGATCTGTTTGGTTCCCCGATCCAGGACATCTGCCGCCGACCGCGGATCCTGCTGCTTTCCGTAAACGCGCGCGAGGTACAGATACGGATCTTCGCGCGTGGGCGCCAGTTCGGTCGCGTGCTTGAGTTGCATGGCCGCCTCAGGCAGTTGGTTCAGATTCTCGTAGGCCAAACCGGCGACCGTCGCCCCCGACGCTCTCACGTCGCTGGGCAACGCAGCTTGCTGTTCGATGATTTGTCCCAAACGGGCGGCATCGGCAAACGCGCCGGTATTGTTTTCGACGACCGCGAGGGTCAGCATAGACTCGATGTCCAAGACACCGCTTTGCTCGAATCGCAGCGCTTCCGCCAGCGCCAGATCGTTCCGGTTTTGATGCAGGAGGTCTTTCACAAACTCGGCGTGCAATCTCCCGGCGCGTGGAAAGCGCTCCGCGGCCAGCCGAAGAAACTCTTTCACCTGATCCGGGTTCGGCGACTGCAGGCTGATTTTCACCAGCATGGCCAGTGGCAGTGGATAATCGGGGCGGAGGCGATCGGCCTGCTTTAGGAAATCGATGGCGCCCGCGGTATCTCCGGCAGCCAGCGCGCCGATGGCTGTGCCGAAAAGCGTGTAGTACATGCGGAGGTCATCGGGAGCGAGGCAGGCGCCCTGACGAAAGTCCTCGGCCGATTGTGCGTACTCGCCGTGACGGAATTCGGTTTGCGCCTTTCGGTCCAACTCGTGGAAGCGCTCGCGCGTGTCATTGGAGTCGGGGTCCGCAGTCGGGCAATCGGAGGCGAAAGCATACGACATCGCCACGAATGCCACGGAGATCAGCCTCATCGGTGCTTCTCACGCCATATTAACAACGCGGCGCGACGCGCGTTCAGTTGGGGCGCTTTTGCGACCCAGGCGACGGGCGGATCGCGATGGCGGTGGTTTCCACAGGCAGTGAGTCGCGAACAATCACCTGAATCAGGATTTCCCAATTCGCGGGGAACGGCTTGCCAGGAGTTGCAGCGCGCATGCGATTGTAAACCGACTTCATTTTCTCGGGATTCGCGAAGAATTCGCCGACCCCCGCCGTCCCTGCGCTCGAGCATCCGGCCATCAGAAGCATGTTGAAGCCGTACGTCGAGGCTGCCATGCGCACGATGCCATAGTCCGTCACTACTCCGGCATTCGCGTGCGTCACGTAATTTTTCTGCTCGCCCTGTAGCGGCTTCACGTTTTCGATGCCGTTATCGCCGAAATTGAAATTCGATTTGACGACGTTCTCGGAGGTCCAATCGTTAATCTGCGGCCCGCCGAGTAAAATCAGGTCGCCTTTCTGCACATGGTCCCAACTGAGAAAGCGGCCCTGTGTCAGTCGGACTGGACGTTGCAGGGATTGCATCAGGCGGCCCACGTAATATGCGGTTACCGCCTCGCCCATTCCCGTGTAGTCTTCCCGCGTGGCGCGCAGGAAGTGAAACGGCCGGTTGCGGTCCATGTTATTCAGTGCGTCGTCGAAGCTCGATTTGAGTTCCTTCGGCGCCGGGATCGTGTGCCCGGGCAGCGTGGGGTTCGGCTGGTCGGAAGCCGAGCCGTAATAAAGCACCACTTTCGGATTGCTCACCACCAGAAGTGTTTCGCGATTCGGCGTTGCACCGAGCTTGCCTAGAATTTCGCCGTAGAAAGAGTAATCGTCCGCGGGAGCGCCGGCGCGAACCGAGGGCTGCGCGTCGACGCGTTGACGCAATCGCCAGTTCTCCAGCCCGAGCCATAAAACCGCGGCGGCCAGGATCACCATCGCCAGGATCAGTTCGGGCATCCAGCGGCGCGTCGTGCTGAGTTTAGCGGGCGCTTGAGGGACGGCTGCCGGAGTCTCTAAGGTCGCGGTCTCGCGCAACTTGAAAACCGGAACGTATCCGCCTTTTGGAACTTCAATCAGCAGCGGCTCACTGCGGCCTTCGCCAGCGAAATAACTTTCCAGACGTTTGCGCAGTTCCCTGGCTTCCACGCGAACGATGTTGTCCTCGTTGAGGTTGTAGTCGACGGGACGGCCGAACACGCGCGTTCCGATGGGCTGTTCGCGAACGTTTTCCAGCCGGCCGAGTAGCGCGTTTTCACATATGTAAAGAAGAAATGCGCGGAGCTTGGGGCAGTTACGGAAATTGGAAGCGTCGGCGACCCGCTGCGCCAACTCCCAACGCGGATCCGTGAGGGAATAAGCGGTAAGCGGGGTGGATGCTACTTCTTTCATTTTAGGGCTATGCCCTGTAAGCTAACCGTAAACTCGACCCGATTTCGCGAGTATATCACGCCAGGCCGAATCGGGCTTCCATCAAACGTGATCTCAGGCGCGTGCCTCCTGTAACATCGGCCGCCAAACGTGAATTTACAGTGAGTTCCCCTTGAACCATTTGTGAAGGTGCGGCAAGATCCTTCAAATTGCTGCCGCATAGTGTGTAAATACTATGCGTGAAAATGCTCATGGGTTTGAGAGGAAAAAGCGAAATGAGAGTCTTGCTTAAAGCGGCAGTACTGATCCTGGTGACGCTCGGAGTCCTGCTGGCGCAGGGCGAGCGAGGCGCCATCACGGGATTTATTACGGACCCGACGGGAGCTGCGATTCCCAACGTAGAGGTGGTGGTCAAGGACTTGAAGGCGGGCGTCGAGTTCAAGGGAACGACGACGGCAGCGGGTCTCTACCGTATTCCGTATTTGCCGCCAGCCAGCTATCGGGTGACGGCCACAGCCGCGGGTTTCAAGACGGCTGTCATTGAGCCAGTGGACGTGCAAGTGTCTGCCGTGGTCACAGCCAACCTATCTCTGCAGGTAGGCGATGTTTCGCAAAGCATGACAGTCAGCGCGGAAGCCACACAACTGGAGACGTCAACGTCGCAGGTCGGGTATTCCGTGACACCGGAGGAATTCCGCGCCTGGCCGATCGACAGCGGAGATTGCGGCCAACGCCAGATTCAGTCTTTCATCTTCAATAGCTTGCCCGGTGCGATCGGATGTTCCTTCAGCGGATCGATCAACGGCGGTCCGAATTTTTCCCACGAGGTTTTGATCGATGGGATTTCGATCGGCCGCGCAGATATCGCGGGCGACACCGCGGAGTATACGCCAAGCGTGGACGCCATCGCGGATTTCACGCTGCAAACCGGAGCGCTCAGTGCTCAATATGGCGGCGGATTGACCGCCGTTGCGAATTTCAATATCAAATCCGGAACGAATCAGTTCCATGGCACCGGTTACGATTACATCCTCAACACGGCGCTCGATGCCAATTCGTTTGACAACAATGCGTTTGGCATTTCGAAAAACGCCAGCCCCTTCCGGCAGAACAACTTCGGCGGTGACTTTGCGGGGCCGGTGTTTGTCCCGAAACTCTACAACGGCAAGAACAAAACCTTTTTCTTTTTCAACTACGAAGGCACGCGCGAGACGAGTGAGAGCGTTGGGAGTCTGAAGACCCTTCCGACGGAAGCCTTCCAACAAGGCAACTTTTCGAGTCTCCTCAATCCGGCGTTCACTGGCAATCCGAATTCCGGAACGGTCATTGGCAACAATGCCGCAGGGGACCCAGTCGCGTTCGGGACCATCTACGACCCACGCAGCACCACGGCAGTGGGCAGCGGCTTTGTCAGGACGCCATTCCCGGGCAACATCATTCCGGCGTCGCAGATCAGCAAGGTATCAGCCGCAATTTTGCAGCAGGCGCCGATTCCCACTCCAGCTCTTGGAACATTCTTCCGGAATGAGCCTGGCATTGACAGCCAGCCGATATTCACGCTGGACACCTACGGCGGGAAGCTGGACCACGTGATCAATGATAAGCACCGCGCCGCTTTTTTCTGGAACTCCAACGAGCGCAACCGGTACAACGGTGCGGGCAATGCGTATGTGCCCATTCCAGGAAGCGCTTCCGGGCCGTACGCGGCGCAACGCATCCACGGAACCATGGTGCGCGCGACGGAAGACTGGACTATCGCGGCACATTGGCTGAACCATTTTGGCTTTGGTTTTAACCGGCTGTTGAATTCCAACAGTTCGATTTCGCTGGACCAGGATTGGCCGAGCAAACTGGGGCTGACGGGCGTGGCGGAGACGACCTTTCCCGAGGCGAAATTCTCCGGAACGACCGTGCAAGGCGGTTCGATCGTTCCGCTGGGCCGCAGCAACGCCGGTCGCGAGCCCAACGGCAGCTACATCGTGCAGAACGACACCACGTGGATTCACGGCACCCACAATTTCCGCTTCGGAGCGGAGATCCGCAAATATTTCTACAACCAAGATCCGATCGGAAACACCACGGGCACCTTCACATTCGGGCCGGCCGCGACAGGGGACCCGAGCAATCTGCAGTCGACCGGTTTCTCGTTCGCCAGTTTCCTGTTAGGTGCGCCCACCGCGGCCTCGCAGAACATCTCGCCGGTATTGCCGCAGTCGCGCTGGTGGAATCCGGCGTTCTATGTGACCGATGACTGGAAGGTAAGCCGGAGGCTCACGCTCAATCTCGGCCTCCGCTGGGACATCGTCGGCGGCGTGTACGAAATCGACCACCGTTCGTCGGGCTTTGATCCCACTCTGCCCAATCCGGGCGCGGGAAACTATCCGGGGGCGCTGGTCTTTCTGAGCCAACTGCACCGCAACTCTTTCCAGAACCCGAATTGGAAAGAGTTCGGTCCGCGTGCCGGCTTCGCATACCAGATCAACAGTTGGATGGTGCTGCGAGGCGGCTACGGACTCAGCTACTCACCGCCCATTTCCAACGGTTTCGGCCTGGCTAACATTGACGGCTACAACGGCGTGAATAATTTTCCGACCAGTACTCTCAACCCGGTCTTCTATTGGGACAACGGCTATCCGGCATATACCCACACGCTGCCCGACATCGACCCGACGCTGGACAACGGCAGTTCTATAACTTATGTCGCCGGCAATTCGAACCGGCAGCCCTACGCACAGAACTACACGTTAGGTTTTCAATTCCTGCTGCCCAAGAGCACAACCCTGATGGCGAATTATGTGGGGAACAAGGGTACGCGATTGGACGCGCAACCATTTGCCAACATGAACCAGCTCAACCCAAAGTATCTGGCTATGGGAGATCTGTTGCTGAATAATTGCGCTTCATCAGGGCCACAGTGTGCGCCCGGCGTGCCATTCCCGTATGCGGGTTTTTCCGGCACGGTGGCGCAAGCGTTGCTACCCTATCCGCAATATGCCGGCGGCAGCGTAGTTTCGGAATTCCCATATTGGGGGACATCGCATTACGATTCGGCGCAGTTGCTGGTGACGCACCGGACCAGCAAGGGACTCAGTTTCCTGGTCAGTTATGCGTTCCAAAAGACGCTGACCGATACCGACCACGCGCTCGCCTACTACGGCTATTCGCAAGATGTTTACAACCGGAAACTGGAGAAGTCGGTTGCCAGTTTCGACCGCCCACAGGTCCTGAAGCTGACCTGGATTTATGAGCTTCCATTCGGGAAGGGCAAGCGATACCTGAATCAAAGCAGCATTGTGGAGGAGGTGCTCGGCGGCTGGACGGTCACGGGAATTCAGACCTACCAATCGGGCGACCCGCTGCTGATCGAATCCGGACTGAGCGGCGCGGGTTACTGGTTTAATGGAGACGTTCGGGGCGACGTACTGACGGGAGTTCCGCTGCGCGTTCCTTCTACGGGCCCGTTCGATTTCGCGGGAGGAACAGGGATCGCGTATCTGAATCCCGCGGCATTTGCCGAGCCGCCGACAACGCCCAACGGAGTTGTGTTGCGACCCGGCACGGCGCCACATTACATGGGCAACCTTCGCGGGCCCAGAAACCCGAGCGAGAATTTCGGCCTGTTGAAGAATTTCTCGGTTCGCGAAGGGATGTACTTTCAGATCCGCGCCGACTTCTTGAACGCGTTTAACCGCGCGGGACTGGGAGATCCGGATACGAACTTGAGCGATTCGACGTTCGGCAGAATCCTCAACCCAGGCCAAGGGCCGAGACGTATCCAGATAGCCGGACGCATCACGTTCTAGGCGTAGAATCAGGGCAGGCGCCTGCTTTGCCAAGGGGCGCCTGTTCCCCACACCGCGACTGATATCCTGAGCGTACAAGATGTATTTCGGCCTTAGGTTATCGGTGTGTGTGCTGGCGCTGGGTGCGCTGGCATCGTGCAAACGAGCAGAGCAGGCCGCCTCGCCAACACCTCTGCGGCCTTTGAACGTGGTGGTGGTGACCATCGACACACTGCGGCCGGATCATCTGCATTGTTACGGCTACGCGAAAATTGAAACGCCGAATATCGACGCGGTGGCGCATAGCGGGACGCTTTTTGAAAACGCGGTGACGCAAACGCCGCTCACGCCGCCGTCGCATGCGAGCATCTTTACGGGCTTGAATCCGCCTACGCACCACGTACGGAATACGGGCGGGTTCGTTTTGCAGTCACCCGCTACCACGCTCGCGACGATTCTCCAGCAGCAGGGATGGGACACGGCGGCGTTTATCAGCTCCGCGGTGTTGAAGAAATTCTTTGGCCTGAACCAGGGTTTTGCGGTTTACGACGACCAGATGCCCAAGCCAAAGGGCGGCGAGTTCATTGAAGACGCCGAACGGCGGGCAGGGGATACGGTGGACCGCGCGATCCAGTGGCTGGGCACGCAATCGGGAAAGCCCTACCTGCTTTGGGTGCATGTTTACGACCCGCATGCGCCCTATCAGCCGCCATCGCCGTACAGGGAGCAGTATAAAGACCGGCTTTATGACGGCGAGATCGCTTACACGGACCACGAGCTCGGGCGGCTGTTTGATGCGGTACGAAAGAAATCACCTGCTGACCAGACGCTGATTGCGGTCCTTTCGGATCACGGCGAGAGCTTGGGCGAGCATGGCGAATTTACGCATGGTGTGTTTCTGTATGACTCGACGCTGCGGATCGCCTTCCTGCTGGCGGGGCCCGGGGTGCCGGCGGGCATGCGCGTGAAGCAGCAGGCGCGGACGATCGATCTGCTGCCGACGATTCTCGATTTGATGGGGAGTCGCGCGCCCGCGACGGTTCAGGGAGCGAGCCTCGCGCCGTATTTCCAGGGCAAAGATGCCGGGACGGCTGTTTCCTACGCCGAGACGCTTTACCCGAAGATCAACATGGGGTGGGCGGAGTTGCGCGGCATTCGCACGAATCACTGGAAATACATTCGCGCGCCCAAGCCGGAGCTGTACGATCTTTCCACGGACGCTGGGGAAACGCGGAACGTGGTTGCGGATCACGCTGTGGAAGTGCAGCGGTTCGAGACGCAGTTGCGCGCGGTGATTGGGCCGGGCGGCACGGAGAAGGTGGAGAGCGCCATGGTCGACCGGAAGACGCTCGATCAGTTGCAGTCTCTCGGCTACACCTCCGGATTCACAGCGAGATCGTACGATTTGACGGGGCAGGGAGCGGATCCGAAAGACCGTGTGGGGATTTTGAAGCTGATGCAGGAAGCGGACCATCCGGCGGCGGCGACGCGCCCAGGGCAATCCATCGCGCTGCTGCGGAAGGCGCTTGAGGAGGATGCGGGGAATCCGATTCTCTACTACGTGCTGGGCGCGGACCTGGAGAAAGCGGGGCGCTATGGCGAGGCGATGAGCCTGTACCGGAGCGCGGTGCAGCATGGCGTGGAGAGCGCGCGGCTGCACTCACGCATTGGCGATCTGCTGGTGCGTTCCGGCAAGAAAGACGAAGCGATTCCGGAGTACGAGAAGGCCGCGCAACTGAATCCCGGGGATGCGGAGAGCCAGGCGAACCTGGCGACGGCGTATCTCGAAAAGGGGCGCCTGGCGGACGCCGAACGCGTGTACAAGTGGGTGATCACAACCGATGCCGGGTATGCGATGGCGTACAACGGGCTGGGCGTGATCGCGATTCAGCGGCAGGATGCGGCCACGGCGCGCGGTTACTTCGAAAAAGCCGTAGCGCTGGACGCGGACCTGGTGGAAGCGCAGTTGAACCTGGGGATCATATATAAGGACGCGGGCGACGCTGCCCGGGCGCGTGCCTGTTTTCAGGCCTTCCTCGCCAAGGCGTCTCCGGCGCAGTATCGGGACGTGATTCCGAAGGTGCGCGAAGAGCTCGCCGCCATGCCGTAGGCGAAGGCTACGAAGCTTTGGCGTGCATGGCGCGGGGCGCCGCGTCGAGCTTGAAAAGCTGGGCGCAGAGATAACGGCCCGTGGGGACGTCGCCTCGGCGAATGGCGTTCTTCAATTCCGGAAATTCATCCAGCCGGCGGACGATTCGATCGCGGTCCGTCAAAACTGAGCTCTCCACTCTGCTGTCAACCGGTGTTGCCATGATCATCCTCTCCTCGATGCCATCATTGCGTTTCCCGTTCGATCTGCCGAAAGGCCCGCGGTGACCTTCCTCTTCCTCGCCCATCCGGGCCGAAGCGGCGCGCAACGTTCGAAGCACGTTGTCAGCAGAATCGGTTAGGAACCACATACGCCAGTGAATATGCACCCCGTAGGCCAATCGTTAATCGAGATCGGCCTGCCGCTGGAAGTGATTGATAATCCTGGCCGTTAGCGCTTGTTTGAATTTTCGAGGAACGGCTCCCAGGGGCTCGAGAAACTATCCAATCAGATAGGGCGGGTAAACAAACGGATAGCCGGCGCCTGCGATTGCGAGGCGAAACCATTCGGCGGCTGGCGGCACTATCCACGAGGAGCATGCAATGACGGAACGAAGTTTCCTCGAGTATCGGTTGGATGTGATCCGGACGATGCCCGAGAGTGCCATGAAGACGGCGCTGATTCAATCGATCCACACCAAGATTTCAGGCTTGCGCGATTCGCGCCGGTTGGTGCGCTGATTGTAAAGAGTCGGTGTATACTAGCATCCGATCCGTATTGGAAATTACGATTCCGAGTGGATGGGGCTGCATTATGCATCGTTCGAAGGTAATCAGAAATGCGTTGTTATTTTTCGCGGCCGCGGGGATTGCCTTATCCCTGGCCGGACTTTGCGCGGCGCAGCAGCAGTGCGCCCAGGTGCCGATTCTGACGTTTGAGGGACTGAGAGACGGCGAGCCGATTCTCAACTTCTATAATGGCGGTTACGGAGCGAACGGCAGCGGCAAAGGGCCGAATTACGGAATTACGTTTGAGGGTCAATCCCTTGCAATCATTTCCGACTTAAGCAGCATAGTGACCCCAGCCGGCCCGGAGATGGGCACGGGCGATTTCAGCAATGCCCCGAGCGGTGTGACGGTTGCTTACTTCCTTAGCGGCGCAGGCGTGGTGATGAACGTTCCTGCCGGATTCACGACCGGCTTCTCAGTTTATTACGCGGCGGCTAACACGGGTGGAAGCATCACTGTGTACGACGGAGTGGGCGCGACAGGTAATGTGTTGGCCACGCTTCAACTGCCAGTGAACGGTGCAAGTTGCGGCCCGGCAACCTATAGCTGCTGGACGCCCGTTGGCGTATCGTTCACGGGAGTTGCCAAGTCCGTCGATTTCGGCGGTTCAGCGAACTACATTGCCTTCGATAACATCACGGTGGGTAGCGTGACGCCAGGGCTTATCGCGTCCATGGCGCAGATTGCATCGGCGGGCGGCTGGGACACGTCCGTTTCGCTGCTGAATATGGGTGCCACGCCTGCGTGCTCCATGCTTCAGTTTTATGCGGACCCGAACGGCAAGGCGCTTAGCCTTCCGTTCACGTTCCCGCAAGGCGTGATCGCACCCGAGACGACGTCCAACGTGGTGCAGACCATTGCCCCCAACTCGCAACTCGTTATGGACACCACCGGACCCGCAGACAACCCAGTGAACGTCGGATGGGCGAATCTGCAAGTGGCGGGCGATGTGGGCGGATACGGCATATTCACCAATGGTCCTAACAACTGGGAAGCGGTGGTGCCGCTGGAAGAGAGGAATGCGAATTTCTATACCTTGCCATTCGACAACACGACATCGGCCAACGGACTGCCGTTATCTACCGGCGTGGCGATCGCTAATCTTTCAATACAGCCCGCTACGGTCAACGTGACGCTATACAACGATGCCGGCGCTCAGATCGATAACGAGAATATTCAGATGGATGGCTTAGGGCACACCTCGTTCCTGCTGGGCGGGACGTATCCAAAGACCGCCGGAAT
>Ga0335071_10001118_pt1 | contig 28887 bp, 22 predicted proteins | sample Lox_Sample_15_FD_206724 | JGI IMG/M metagenome (GOLD analysis project Ga0335071, IMG submission 206724) | Soil microbial communities from Loxahatchee National Wildlife Refuge, Florida, United States - Lox_Sample_1.5 | ecosystem: Environmental > Terrestrial > Soil > Wetlands | place: USA...
CACTTCGGTGAAACCCCGCCCAGAGCCTTGACCGGCTAGGTTTTAGTCAGGTATTCAAGAACGTCCCCGCCCTCGTAGCTCAGGGGATAGAGCACGGCTCTCCTAAAGCCGGTGTCGCCAGTTCGAATCTGGCCGGGGGCACAACTGTTTTCGCAGGTGAATGATGGTTTGCAGGTGTTCGCCTGCTGATCTTCGATTTTTCTGGTCGGTGCTTGGTCGGTGATTCTTTGGCATCAGGTGACGCGTCTTGGCTGGTGATAGTCAATCGCGCCGCGGCGTCGAGTCGAGACGCGATGTCGTCCAGATCTGTCGGAAACAGACCCGCGTAGTGGTTCAGCGTCGTCGCCGCTGATTCGTGACCGAGAAGGCGCGCGACAGCGACGACAGACGCGCCTTCCTGGATGGCCAGCGATGCGGCGGTGTCGCGCAAGTTATGCGGAGTGATTTTTAGTCCCAGCGCCTCGACCGCGGAATCGAAAACGTCGCGTCGCCAGTTACGGTTGCGCAGAGGTGTGCCTGCTACGGAAGGAAATACCAATCCATCTGGGTCGCACTGGGCTTTGTAGTCGGCGAGCTCGCTTGACACGATCGCGGGAATCGGCACGGTGCGTGCCTGGTGGTTTTTGACCGGCGACAACTCGCCCCGCGGTGCCTCCTCCGAATACGCCCGAACGACTCGCAGGGACCTGCCTTGCAGGTCGACATCGGACCATCGCAGTGCCGCTAGCTCTCCCCAACGCAGCCCGCAATAACCGGCGACCAGCACCAGCAGCCGGTCCCTGGCCGCGTCGAAGTGTCCCGCAAGCCGCCAGAGCTCGTCATGTGTCAGCGGTCGCGGATCGTTGCCCTGCACCTTTGACAATCGGATACCAGCGGCCGGATTGCGCTGTATTACGCCGTCGCGGACGGCGTAGTCAAACACCCGCCGCAAAACGCCGAGCGAGTGGCGGGCGGTAGCGGCTGATTGCGTTCGTGACAATTCAGCCGCCCAGGCCTGCACCTCAGACGGTCTCACCGACGCGAGTGGCCGACGTCCGAATGTCTCGGTGATCTGCTTGGCAATCACGCCGCGGATCTTGCGCTCGGTGGCAGGCTGTCGAGCCGGCTGGGCGTTCAGCCAGATCTCGCACCACTCTCTGACTGGCCTATCCCCTGCCGCAGGGTCAGACCAGACACCAGACCGCAGGCTCTCCACCTGGCGCCGTTCCCAATCCTGCGCATCACGTTTTCGCGGAAACGTCTGTGACGCCACATAGCGGCCTCGGTAGTAGATACGAGCCCGATAGACCCGCGTACCGCCAGGACCTGACCGTCCCTCAATCACCCTGCTTGCCAACGTGATTCGCGTCGAGAGTCGAGCCACTCATCGATCTCGCGGGGATCCCATCGCAGCGCTGTGCCAACGCGGATCGCCGGTGGTCCATCGCCACGCAGGCGCCACGCACGGATACAACCCACGCTCACCGTCAGCTGCTCCGCCAACTCTTGGATCGTCAGGAGCTCGCCAGGCGATTGGTTACCATTTAGCGATTTCGAAGGTCCCGAAACTCTGGTTACCTTTTCCGGCACTTGCGACACAGCCATGGTGTTTCCTTTGTGGTGGTGTCCGTTTAGTTGAGATCATCGGATACCACTGGGTGCGTCGCTACCACGGCAGCCAACTTCGCCGCAAATCAACACGCCACGGTCGACATCATCGTGGCAACGACCGGGCAGCCCTTGTTGGCGCTGTGATCGCGTGATCACGCGCAGGCCAATGCTGAAACCCATCCCGCCTGGTTCGACTAGTACCGATCTGAAAATTGACCCCCAGGTGCCGGTCACGGTTTTGGTGGCCCGCCTCCGTGACCTCTGGGTTATGAGCTAGCCGGTCGCGGTCTCTCACGTTGCGATCGGTCTCATATCTGCAGGTTAATTGGCGTCCTTCCGTCCCGCCTGTTTCACCCTGTCGCGCTTGTTCGGATCGTTTTCACCGCGTTCTGTGGCCAAATCCGTGGCCAACTCACCGAGAATTGATGACGACCCGGGCAAATCCCGGAGCGTAGAGCAGCAGTCGCGGCGTGCCGATCGCCGCGCGCTAAAGAGGTCGGCGATGACCTCGCCGATCCGCCACTCAGTGGTTGAGGGGCCACCGGTCAGGGAGTCACTCGGAGTCACTCGGCATCACGACATCTCCTGAGGCTCATTGATAGTGGTCGATGAACTAGTCGTGGTCGCGATGGAACCAGGGGTGTCGATGGCCACGGCCGTGCTGTTGTCAGGACCACCCGCGTCGTTCGCGGCGGCGCGGCAATAACGGCGCCACCTGCTGCGCTGCGACGGCGGTATGAAGCCGCGATTTCGGAAGGGAGTCAGTCGGTCGTCGACAACACTCGTGCACGGCCTGGCGGCACAAACGGTAGGCGGTCACGGGGCGACGGGTGTAGGCCGCGGTCTGCTTCAAGGCGGACTCCTCCACGGGGCCTGGCAGGCAAACGCCGTGCGCCCCGTAATGTCAGAACCCGAATCCGCGAGCGATTGGGTGACACGCGCCCGAACTTAGCGATGGATGCCGTTGTGGCGTGGGGCAATTCGTGTTGAAACAGCACTTTGTCCGGTAGCGCGGAAGGGCACCCATCTGGTGAGTAGGGTACGTAACGGTAAGGGCATTCCGCTCATGACCAATACCGTGATCTGTCGTCGTGACACGTATGGCGAAATTGCCGGCCAGAGCGCGGTTGTCGAGGGGATTGGTTCGGTTGGCCTATGACACGGCAGGATCTGGAACAGCGGGTTCAGCGAGCAGCCGAGGCGGCGCTCGCTGAACAACGGACGTCAGCGCAATCGATGGGCTGCTGGGCCTGGGTTGGCTAGCGCCGTCGCACCTCGACCGCTGGCGACAGGGCCGGGTCGAGTCGCTCGAGCGCGTCGTGCAGGCCAACCTGAGCAAGGTCACGGCGGCGATGACGGCGTTGCGGCGCTGGACTCGTGACCGGAGCCTCAACCCCTCAGAGACTGCTTACGTCGCCCGCACTCGCGATCGCCGTCAACTGCGGTTCAGCGTCAGCGGGGATGCCGCCATCGACCGCGCGTACCGAACGCATTGGCTGTCACCGGATTTGTCTGAGCGCGCGGTCGAGCAGCAGAATCGCCTGCCGGATCTCGTGGTGATCTGGCCGGTCAAAGAGTGGAAGTGCACGTTGTGTGGCGACACCGGCGAGCTGTTGTTTATGGAGGATGCCGGCCCACTGTGCTTGGACTGCGCCGACCTCGGGCATCTCGTTTTCTTGCCTTCTGGTGATGCGGCGCTGACCCGGCGCGCCAAGAAAGCCAGCCGGCTTTGTGCGGTGGTTGTGCGGTGGAGTCGGTCGCGTAAGCGTTATGAGCGCCAGGGCATCCTGGCCGAGGCCGAGGCGATCGAGCGTGCCGAAACAAGTGCCTCGCCGACGCCGAGGTGCGGGCTCGTCGAAGGGAGCGCGACCAAGCCAGACGAGCTGACGAGGACGTGGAATTCACGGCCGAGCTTGCCGCCGCGATCCGCATACTGTTCCCCGGCTGCCCCGTCAGTCGGGCCGATGCCATCGCACAGCATGCGGCAACGCGTGGCAGCGGACGGATCGGGCGAACCGCTGCTGGGCGGGCACTCGATCCGGACACCATACGGCTTGCCGTTGCGGCATCGGTCCGCCACCTCGACACCGACTACTACCGGCTGCTGATGTCGGGAGTTGACGGGCAAGCGGCCCGGCGACAGGTACGCGTGCACGTCGAGGACGTACTGAACAGCTGGCGCACGAACACTCGATAGTCTGTGCAACGACATAGCCGGTGGCCGATGGAGGGTGAACGGATGGTTCGGTCGGATCGCGCGAGGCTGGATGCCTTGATCGCGGAGGCCACCGGCGACTGCGACAACGACAGCGAGTGCGTGTCCGGCTTCTACACGATGCTCGTCGACAATCTCGCCGTGCCGTTTCAGACCGTGGTCCTCGGCGTGGAGGTGGCCGTGGCAGACATTGACCTGACCGATCACGAACAGATCGTCGCCGTGTGCACACGCGGCCCATCGACACAGCGCATTCCAATCCTGGAAATTCCGTTACCTACGCCGCCGCCCGACGGCGCGGAGTGGATCGCCGCCTACCGCCGTTGGGCCAGCACAGCGTGAATGCCGCGGACGGTTCCCCGGACGATGTCGACGGCCACCGGGTGCGGCTGACGGAGCACGAAGCTCTCACCAACGTGCGCACGGTACTCGAGTTGTGCGCGGCCGGCGAGGTGAAGTGCGGCGCCAAAACTGGCCGTCTCTCGGCAGCAAGCATCGGCATCATCGATGCGCACCTCGCTGAAGGCGACTTCTACGTAGACCAATCCATCGCCAGCTTCGCCTGGCCGCTGTTGATCCAGGCCGGTGGACTCGCCAAACTCGACGGCACCCGGCTGCAACCGACCCCGAAAGGCCGCGCGGCGTTGGGTAAACGACCAGCAGAAGTCATCCGCGACCTATGGAAGCGCTGGCTTACCCACGCCGTGATCGATGAATTCAGCCGAATCGACAACATCAAGGGTCAGCGCGCCCGGAACGTGCTCACTGCGGCCAAACCCCGCCGCCAGAAGATCAACGATGCGCTGGCCACTTGCCCGCCAAGCGAGTGGATCGACGTCGACACGTTGTTCAACACCATGCGCCACGGCGACCTAAACCCCACCATTGCCCGCAACGAGATGGCGCTGTGGAAGCTTTATCTCGGCGATCCACAGTACGGCAGCCTCGGCTACGCCGGCTTTCACGGCTGGGAACTGCTCGAAGGCCGCTACAGCCTGGCGGTGCTGTTCGAATACGCGGGCACGCTGGGGTTGATCGACCTCGACTACGTCTACCCCCATGGCGCTCGCAAGGATTTCCGGCGAAACTGGGGCGCCGACGAGCTGGATGCTCTCAGTCGCTACGACGGCCTGCGATCGATCAGACTCACCACGCTGGGCGCCTATGCGGTGGGCCTAACCGACTCCTACCAACCGCCTAGCACCGATGCGATCGAGGTTGCGCCGCTGAAGGTGCTGTCTACCCTCGACATCGTCGCCACCGGCGACATCCCAACCCCACACCGGCTTTTGGTCTGCGCCTACGCCAAACAGATCAACGATCACGTCTGGACGGTCTCAGCTACCAGCCTGCTTTCCGCGCTCGATTCCGGTCGCGACCTAACAGAATTCAGCACCTTCTTGACCCAACACACCAAGCACGCCCCGCCGAGCACGCTAAGCACCTTGATCGCCGATGTCCAGCGCCGAGCTGGGCAGCTCACTGATCTTGGCCACGCCCGCGTGATCGAATGCGCCGATCCCGCGACCGCCGCGCTCATCGCTAACGACCCTAACCTGCACCCGCTTTGCCGCCTGATCAGCGACAAACATCTTGCTGTCCCACTCGATCAAGAACTCAAGTTCCGCAAAGCCCTACTCAGGCTCGGCTACGTAGTCCCAGGACAGCCCACGACCTAACCGACGTTGCCGTTGGCGACCACACCACGCCATGGTGCGCCCGTCGGCCGCCCACCGCGTCGTCGAGGGGGTGGCTACCTTCGCCACCGGCACCCCGATCGCCAACTCGCTGGGCCAATTGTGGGTGATGCAAACCTATCTGCGGCCCGATCTGCTCGAGGCGGCCGGTGTCGCCGATCTCGGCGACTGGGGTGCGGCGTTCGCCGCCACCCACACCACCATTGAGGTCAACGCCACCGGCACCAAGCTGCGCCCGGTGACCCGGGTCGGCAATACACCAACCTTCCCGACCTGCTGGCCCTCTCGGCCGCGTTGATCGCGCTCACTGAACTGCCCAGTTCTGCTCATCGAAAGTGCTCACCGCGTGGCTCCGCCATTGAGGGCGGGCCTCCTTCGATGCTGCTGGTGTCCGACGCCAACAGCTCCAGTCGAAGGAGGTCCGCTTTCTCATGCTCACATGTGTCGACCGTCATGTAATTCCCCAGGCTTGCCGTCATGGAATTCTCCAGGTGCAGGCCCCGGTGGTAGGTCTACCCTGGAGTGCGGTTCCTGCAGATACGCCTTGGTGGTGCCCGGGGCGACGCGGTGATCGCGTCGTTGCAGGCGACGGCCCGTTACCAGGCTGGCCTCTTACCGCGCGCCATCTTGAGTTGCGTATCGAGCCAGTCGAGGTCGTCCTGGCGTCGGCGGCGCGATCGTGTCTCCCGGTCGAATAGCTCGTCGGTCTTGGTCAGCACAAGTGTGTACGGCCGTCCGACGCGCCGGGTCTGGTGCCGTACCGGCAGCTCAGCACGGTCGATCCTCTGCTGGACGTGAGCTCGGCCCGCCTCGGCGAGCGGCCATTCCAGCAGCCGCTTCGCGGGGTCGGCGAGGAACGCGGCGAGCTTGACGCAGATGTCGCAGCCGCACCCATCGGGCGCGGTGATGGACCAATCGTCGGCGGCGCGTGGTGGCTGGGTCAGTCGTTCGCGTAGCCGGATACGGCAATGCGAAGCGATCGCGGCGAGGCCCGCCGCCGAGCGTGCGTGCGTCGTCGCACTGGCTTGTGCCATCCGCAACACCTGCACCAGGGTGGGCAGCAACGTGTCGGAGTGCTCGCCGCACAGCGCGGCCACCGCCGTCTGGACCAGATCGCGGTCTTGCGTTTCGACCGCTGCGGCCAGGAATGCGCGCAGCGGCGCCACGAGCCTGCCGAGCTCTTCCTCACGGCGGCTGGGCGCGGGCAACCCACACGCCTGGGTGAACGCGCCGTCAAGCCAGGCCCATGCCCACGCGAGCAGGCCCCGGGCGGTCGGCTGGCTAGTTGCCGTGAGGGCTTCGCACAGCGGTGGCAACGACTCGATCCACTCGGCGAGCTCGACCGTCGATGAGCGCCGCGCGGAGAACCAGGTGTCGAGCAGGTTGGCTGTCCACAGTTGCCCGTAGTGGTCGGCAAGCTCGGCCAAGGCGGGCATCTCGCGTGGGGTCAGCGTCTCGAGCCGAAGCGGGCGCACCAGCATGGTCGCCAGCGGCGCGTCGTCGAGGCCGCTGGCGACACGCAGCGCAGCAGTGGCCAGCCTGGCCGATTCGTCGCCGCGAACAGTGTTGTGCCAGAAGGGAATCAGCGTCTCCGCCAACGTGCGCGCGGTCGCCTGATCGCCCTCCTTGATGCGTTCGTGCAGCCGCCGCAACGCCCATGCAGCAGACGCTTGGGCGTGCACAACGAACGTGTGCTCGGCCGGCCACAAGACTATTGCGGCGCGCCGATACCAGCGGTCCATCGTGTTGCCGTAGTTGCCCATGTAGCCCTCGTATTCGGCCGCATACGGGGTCAGCTGGGCCGACGGTGTGGTCGCGCACACTTCGTCGTTGGCCACGTGGGCGACGATCGGGTCGGCCGGCTCCCCCGAGCGGCCGACGCAGTGGACCAGCTCCAAGCTCGAGTCGAGCAAATCGCCCAGCGCGAGCTGGTCGAGATCGGTGTCGTCGAACCAACTGTCATCATCATCATCGTCGTCGTCGTACCAGTGTCCGGGGCTGTCGGGCGGGATGGCGTCCCAGGTTTCCTGGATCTCAGCAAGCGCCAAGACGACCTCGCAGTCAACGCGTTCGGCCGCCGCCCGAAGGGTCGCGGCGCGGCCAGCGTCGTCGCCCTTGAGCCGGTGCCAGCTCAGCCCACGCTGGGTGTACTCGTGGTCAAGCAAATAAACCAACCGGTTTGGGGGCCGCGTCGCCTCATCGCGCCAGCGCGGGTCTGGCGGCGTCGCGAAGTGTGCCCGCAGCTCGGCCGCCAGCGCATCAACTGAATCCGACGATGTGGAGACATCCGGTTCGCCGCGCAAGAGCAGGTTGTATGTCAGCACGACCCGGTGTCCAGACCGGACCGGCCGGATCTCGTGGCGGCAGTCGGCGTAGAACGCGACGAAGGACAGCATGCGCTTCGTCGAACGGTACGTCAGCGTCTCCCCCCCGTGGTGGATCAGCAGCGAGCCGCCCTTGAACGCGCCCGGCAGCGTCACTACAAGTGTGGCGACCATGTCGTCGGCCTTCTCGGAGTCCTGGTGCGAGACAAAGAATTGTCCCGGTGCGTACACCAGCATCGAGTGCAACTCGGCGTCCAGCCGCGCTCCGGGCGCAAGCCCCAGGTCGGTGCCCAGCCTGTCCAGCATCGGCCGCAGCGTGCGGTTCCACCGCCGTTTATCGATCCGAACCCGGCTGCGCGGTATCTCGTAGGTGTTCCGCACCTCTGGGTTCAGCAGGGTCAGCTCCCCACGTCCATAGCGCGCTGGCCGAGCCACTTCGCAGAGCCGTCGAGCCTGGGCGGGCGAAAGCGGAAGCTGCACCGGCCCGACTCCTCGCACCTCAAGGTGCAGGTCGTCCGTCGGCGCGGAGCGGCGGACGCTGAACGAGCCTGTGCCCCTGAGGTCGCCGAGGCGGGCCGCAATCCGTTCGCGCGGCGAGTTGTAAACGCCCATCACGCTAGCGCCCCTATCGTCGGCTCCCGACGAGTAATGCTGTCACAGGAAATGCCGTGAGCCTTTCCCTGTTTACCGGTAAGGCTCCATGCTCGATTCCGCTTTCGGCGACGCCGCGCCGTTGGCAACGAGGTTACGGTGGCTCGTTCGGCTGGTGTGCGGGCGTGCGACGGTGTCGATGCCAGCATGCCCACGGTGTTTGCTGGCGTATCGCAGTGTTGCCAGATCGCGGGCCTGCCAGGTGGGAAGCCGGTAAAAGGCTCGACGGTGGTGATACCTGATCAGCCAAGCGCGCCGGCACGGAGACGCGGCCGGGACAGGCGGCGGCGGTTTACGTGCAACGCCGGCCGGGGGTGGTCGTTGGACCCGGTGGCGGGATACCGCACTCTGAACCGCACACCATTGACAGGCGATCCGGCTGTGACGACACTGACTTAGTGGAGCATGCGTACCTCTCCAAAGCAGACGAACTTTCGCCCCGGCAGTCATCTTTTTCTCGCCTGAAAGGGCAGTCGGCCCCTCAATATCAAGGCTCCGTAAATCCCTTCGTGGACGCGACATTCGATTTTCCCGCACAACATTTTCGGGGGGCCAACTGCGAAAGCTGACCGTCGGGGCCGCGACGGATCCTCTCGAGACTGAGGCCGACCGCATCGCTGACGCCGCGATGGGCACGCCCTGTTCCGAGCGACTCGATATGCAAGTCTCGGCAGTGGGTAGGAATCGGATCGCCAAGAGCGCAACCGCTGCTGCATCGGCCACAGCTCCCCCAGCGGTCCATGATGTCCTGGCGTCACCCGGTCGTCCGCTCGATCCGTCCGCTCGAGCGTTCATGGAGTCGCGGTTCGGCCGCGACTTTCGCCATGTCCGGGTTCACGACGATGCCAGTGCCGCGACTTCAGCAGCGCTAGTCGGCGCCCGTGCCTACACGGTAGGCTGCCACGTCGTTTTCGGCGGGGGGTCCGATCACCTTCGGCGGCCGAGACCTTGAGGTCAAGGTCGAGCTGAGCACATATGCGGCCACCGCCGCGGTGGTGCTCAAACCTCCCCATGCAGAGATGCGCAGCGGCGAGGTCGGTGCGCCCGCCCCCTGGCGAATGACCGCCGACGTGTGCGATCCCGAAGACTTCACCCAAGACCGGTTCGCCGCGATCCGCGCGCCAGGCATCGACGCCGTGGAGTTCGGCTACTTTTCGGCGTTCGGCGACCTGCTGCAGGTCGATCCGAGGCCGCGTCGGCGGCAGGGGGACGTGTTCGAGTCACGGATCCAGCAGTTCGCCGACACCGTCCGAAGCCACCCGACGGGCCGGATCGTCGCGACCCTGCGGACCGACACCGGGCCCATCGAGGTGACCGTGATGTCTGCGCAGCCCCGCCGGCTCGCCTCCGATGTCCGCCTGCACGACAACATGCTGGAGTTCATCGATCCCGCCGCGCTGGACAACCTCGCGGTCTTCGTGTGGAGTACCACTGCGCCGTGGCTGACCGCGGAGATATTTCCCGCGGTAGACGGGACGGTCGCTCTGCCCGACCATTTTGTCGACAGTGGCGATCTGCAGTGTCAGCTCTTCGTGGACGATCCGTGGGTGTTCATCACGCCGCCACCGACACTGGGCGAGGCGGCGTTTCGGGTCGCGCAATTGGGCTGGCGCGACGATGGCACGCCCGCCCAGGTGAAGCTGTCCCGCTACATGGGCGGTCCACGCCGCGCGCCCGTCGAGGTCGGTGCGATCCCGGAAGTGTGGGCCTCGTTGGCACATCTGCACGCCCACGGCAACAAGGAGCGGTTCGACAGGCTGATCGCGCTGTTGGCCGGCGAGCCGCGGAAGGCACTGGAATGCCTGGGGGACAGCACCATTGCCACCGGCGACAAGATGGCCATGCTGATCCGCAGTGAGCTCGTCAACCACGACTTCTCCACCGATGAGACCCTCAACGAGCTGCATTCGCACCCATGGTTCGGATGCATGGTCGAACTCGCCGACCTACCGTCGCTGTACCGGCGGGGTCGTCGGGGGGTGACACCGGTGACTGCAGCGCGCGCCGAAACCCTTGCCTACTTGCGGGATACAGGGGGAGCTGTCCTCATGGAGCTGCGGAGCACAGGCAAGACCAGCCGTTTCGACGATGCCTGCCTCGACAGCAGCGTCCTCGCGATGAGCTCGGTGCCGGGAAACCGCGTCGCAGCAAAGTTGCGTGATAGTCAGGAGATACCACGCGCCCAGCTGCACCCAGATAATCTGCGCGCTTCCGTCTATGAGGCGCTGTGCCGGCGCACCGAATGGATGACATCGGGACGGTCACTCAACTTCGCCAAACAAACCTCGCTAGTGATCAACCCAATCAGTCGCGCCTCAGCGCAGTTGGCCCACGAGACCATCACGATGCGTCGGGACCCGGTAGGCGGGATCGACGTCTCCGAACATCCCTGGATGTTGATGGCGTCTCCCCGGTGGGGTTGATGATGGTTCGGCGATGGTAGTCGATGCGGGTCCGCCGGGCGCAGTGAGTCCGTCGCGGCGGGCTTGAAGGTCAGCGATTTGAATCCCGGTGCATTCTGCTTATGATCTCTTGTTTCGGAGACGGCATCCATCACGTCACACCGAATGCGGGATCGCAGCCAGTACACCTGCGTGAGATTCGGTGAAACACTGAGCCTTTCGGGATTACGGCCATCAATTGATCATTGCTCCTTGGGTTTTAAGTCGACAACCCAGTGACAGATCGAGGTATCAGGTGTCACCCGGAAGCAAACCCAGTGCCCGGAGGAGCCTCCCGGGCTGAGCCTGGCATCCGCCTCAGCTCGCAGCGCCACTTTCTCGTCCGCGCTCAAGGGAAGCTCTTCGAGCGGAACTCCGCCCTTGCTCAAAATGTCCTCGAGGCTGGACTCCAGCAGAAGGACCTTGGGGTCAGACATGATGCATTCCTTTCTGAAGTGTAGAGGGTTCTGACTGGGCCGACGTTAACCCGTTCATTGCAGGGCGGCGATAGATGGGCCACACCAAGACTGACAACGTAGTTCGTGGCGGTAGGGCTCACGCTGGCGATCGCGAGGCCTATGCATGCTTTCGCCGTCCAACTTCATGCCTAACTGTCTGCCGCGCGGAGCAATCTTCAGTAGCTGGCTACGGCAACCGCGAGGCCAGGCGGCAGCAGGGCTTCCGAACGCATCGCAATCGCTGACTACCCGTCCGATTTTACTGCCTTGGCTTTTGGCGACGGTTATCCTCGATGCATTGTTCCTTTCCCGCAGGCTGCAAACTGAGATCGGACAGAATCGGTGACCGAGCTTCCTAGGACTATTCCCGTCGATGGAACACTGAGCGCCGTTGCGTTAGACCCACATGGGCGCGTGCTCTACATCGCTAACAGATCCGACAACAGCGTCTTGGTAATCGACGCCGCCTCCTCGGCCGTCGAAGCAACGATTCCCGTCGGCGAAAATCCGAGTGCTATCGCGCTCGATCCACATGGACAAAAGCTCTACGTCAGCAACCAATCCGACAACAGCGTGTCGGTAGTCGACATTGCCTCCTCGGCCGTCGAAGCAACGATTCCCGTCGGCGAAAATCCGAGTGCTATCGCGCTCGATCCACATGGACAAAAGCTCTACGTCACCAACCGATCCTCGGGAAACGTCTCGGTAATCGATACCGCCTCCAAGGCCGTTGAAGCGACGATCACGGTCAGCCAAGCGCCAAGTGATGTCGCGGTGAGCCCGGATGATGGGCACCACGTCTATGTAGTCCACGACAGCTTCCCCGGTCCGCTGTCGGTGATCGACGCCGCTACTAACACCGTCATCAAAACCCTCAACGCGGGCGCGGGCTTCCACCTCGAGCATGTGGCGGTCACCCCTGACGGACGGCACGCGTATGTGACTAGCATCGCGGGTGGGGTGCGCATAATCGATACTGCCACCGTCAGCGTCAGTGGATCCATCAACGTCGGCGGCACCTTGAGTGATGTAGCCGTCAGCCCCGACGGACGCCAAGTCTATGTGGCGAACACGCTGTCGAATAACTTGTCGGTGATCGATACGGCGACGGACAAGGTCGTGGGAACCATTCCTACCGGCCCTAAAGGAGCAAATCCCGTGGGGGTGGCGGTCGCCCCGAGCGGGACACGCGTCTACGTCGCTAACGCCGGCTCAACCCTCGAATCTGGTGCCGTCTCGCTAGTCGATGCTGGCGAAGATCCACCTGCCATGTTGCGTCTCATCACTGTCGGTGCTGGAGCCTCAAAAGTGGCGATAAGTCCCGATGGGCACCACGCCTACGTATCAGACGGCAGTTCCACATCGGTATCGGTTGTCGACACTGCGGATTCCTCTGTGACGACCCTCGACATTGGATCTCCGTCGCTGGGCGTAGCGGTCAACCCAGACGGTCGGCACGCATATGTGTCTGGGGGGTCCCAAGATCATCCCGGCACTGTTTCTGTGATCGACACCGCAACTCACGCCGTGAGTGTCATCCCGCTGAGCCTGGATATCACAACGTCTGGGAATCATGGGAACGGCTTGGCTGTCAGTCGAGATGGTGACCGCGTCTACGTTTCTGGCGGGGTACCGCTTAGCGTTTTGGGAGCGGTCTCAGTAGTTGATACCGCTAGCAACGCGGTTATCGAAGATATTGATGCTGACACGGCTTTTACCGGCGACGTAGCGGTCAGCGCAGATGGAGGCAAATTTTATGTGTCTGACGGGGCGAGTAACAGCATCTCCGTGGTTAACACCATAACCACTGCTGTCACCACACAGATCTTCCTCGGCAGCTCCTCCCCAACAGGCATGGCCATGAGCCCAGATGGATCGCGTCTCTACGTAACCGGCACAAATGCCGCTAGTCCAGGCATGGTCTCTGTGATCGATACAGCCACAGATCAGCTCAGCGCCACAATCGCGACCGAAGTTGGCGATACGCCGGCCGCGGTTGCAGTCACACAGCACCACGCGTACGTCACGAACACCGGGTCCACCACAATGTCCGTGATCGACACTAGTTCCAATAACGTCACGACTGTCCCCGTCGGCCTCGATCCCTTCGGCGTGGCAGTCAGTCCAGATGAGACTCGCGTCTATCTATCTGGGACTTCGTTCACATCTGTGCCCGGCAGCGTTTCAATAATCGACACAGGTCGTGTGATGCGTGCATCCACTCAATGAATCCGCACTCTCCCGAGCGCGGGGAGGGTTTCCGCGCGAAGAATCCGACGCTGCTATGCGGTTCAGGGCATCTCGATGACAATCGAGTGCTTGGTCTACCGTCGACGTTGCCGACGGGTCTCCCTACGACTTGTGCGCCAAAATGGCATCGTCAAGTTGTTTGGGAATGCTTGTGGTGCAGTCGATGCGAGTGAATTAGGTGGCGAACAGCAATGGCCGACTGCATTTTTCAAGCCGCTGCGGCGGTAATGATCTCATCCCAGACCGCGAAGCGGTCGGTCATCTCGGCTCGCCACTCGGGCGCGCTGATCAGATGACGACGGGGACGAAAGTGCTGCCGGATGTGGCTGAACGCAAACAGGAACCGTTGGGCCTGCCCAGGCGAGGCGAAGCGTTTCATCACTCGCTCCCGGACACGGGTGGGTTGATGGGAGTTCTCTGCTCGATTGTTCAGATACGTCGACCGGCGGTGCTCCACCGACGGCACAATCTCGCGGTGTGCGATCTGATAGCTGCGCAACCCGTCGGTCACGATGGCCCGCGGCACGTACTGCAGGCCCTTAAGCAGTTTGCGGAAGAACTTCTTGGCGGCCACCGCGTTGCGGCGCGACTGCACCAAGATGTCGAGCACGTCGCCGTGCTGGTCGACCGCGCGCCACAGGTAGTGGATTGTGCCGTTGATCTTCACGAAAACCTCGTCGAGGTGCCACTTGTCGCCGGGGCGGGGTCGGCGTGCGCGCAGCTGGTTGGCGTAGTCCGGCCCGAACTTGGCACACCAGGACCGGATCGTCTCGTAGGTGACCACCACACCGCGGGCAACCAGCAACTCCTCAACGTCGCGCAGGCTCAGCGCGAAACGGTGATACAGCCACACCGCGTGCCCGATGACCTCGATCGGATACCGATAGCCCTTGTACGTCGCCGCAATCGCCATGACGACCAATCCTGGCAGCACCACACCAGACCAACAACTTGACGATGCCATCGAGAAGGTTCCGGTGCGCGTGCTGGTGACGGGAACCCCGTAACCCTAGACGTGCCAATTGAGCCGGCTCCACGAAGAAAGGTGAAACCATGGCAACCCTCGTGGTGGTGGTTGGCGCCAAACTCGTTTGTCCACACGGTGGTTCATTCACGTTCACCGAGGGGTCTACGAGCGTGACCGTCGGCGGCAAGGGAATAATCTGGCGGGCAAGGAATCCGGGATTACCGTGCCGCAGTGCACTGCCACCACAGCCGCGGGGTCGCGGTGATCGCGCTCACTGAAACTGCTCAGTTCTGCTCATCGAAAGTGCTCACCGCGTGGCTCCGCCATTGAGGGCGGGCCTCCTTCGATGCTGCTGGTGTCTGACGCCAACAGCTCCGGTCGAAGGAGGCCCGCTTTCTCATGCTCACACGAGAGGAAGACGTGGAGATTCACGCATTGCACAAACGGGGGTGGTCGATCTCGGCGATCGCCCGTCACGCCGGCAGGAACCGCCGGACGATCCGCAATTACATCAACGGGGTGACCACGCCCGGCATGCGCAAGCGGGTCAGTGAGGACTCGTTCGCGCCGTTCGTCGACTATGTGAGTGCGCGCCTGCGCGAGGATCCGCATTTGTGGGCGCGCACGCTGTGTGATGAGCTCGAAGAGCTCGGGTTCACGTTGTCGTATCCGAGCCTGACGCGCAACATCCGCGCGCGTGGGCTGCGCCCAGAATGCGCCGCCTGCCGGACCGCGACGGACCGGCCGAATGCGATCATCGAGCATCCCCCAGGAGACGAAACCCAGTGGGACTGGCTGGATTTGCCGGATCCACCCGCGTCGTGGGGGTGGGGCCGCATGGCGCATCTGCTGGTCGGGTCGCTGTCGCATTCGAGCAAGTGGCGCGGATCGCTGGAGCCAGCGACCGATCAGCCGCACCTGGTGCAGGGCTTGGACCGGGTCACCCGAGCCTTGGGCGGGGTGTCCAAGACGTGGCGGTTCGACCGGATGGCCACCGTGTGTGATCCGGGCTCGGGCCGGATCACCGCGTCCTTCGCTGGGGTGGCCAAGCACTACTCGGTGTCGGTGAGCGTATGTCCGCCTCGGCGCGGCAACCGCAAGGGCGTGGTGGAAAAGAACAATCACACTGCCGCGCAACGCTGGTGGCGCACCCTGCCCGACGATGTCACACCCGAGCAGGCCCAAGCCGACCTCGACCGGTTTTGCAGCATACGTGCTGATAGCAGGATGCGGGCCACCCCTGACGGCAAATCCACCGTCGCCGCGCTCGCGGCAACCGAACCGCTGCAACCCGTTGCGGCGCAACCGTACCCGCTGATCGTGGCCGAACAGCGGATCGCCTCGCGCCAAGCGCTGGTGGGCTACCGCGGCAACCGCTACTCGGTGCCGCCCGAGCTGGCCATGGCCACGGTCACGGTCACCCACCCGGTGGGTGGTGAGTTCATCGACATCGCCACCACCGCCGGGATCGTGGTGGCCCGCCACAAACTGCTCGCCGATGGCCTCGGCGCCACTGTCCGCGACGCCGGGCACGTCATCGCGCTGGACGCTGCGGCCATGGCCGCGGCCAACACTGGCCGTCCGCACCGGCGCAAACAACGCATCCCACCCGGGCCCGCCGCCCGCGCGGCGGCCGCCGAACTCCGTGAACGCATTGCCTCCGAGGGCGGTGTCATCGAATCAGCAACCACCACAACCAATTCCACCGTCATCGACCTGTCCGCCTACGAGCGGGCCGCCCAGCTGAGGAGCACCCTGAAATGACCACCACCGACAACACCAATACCTCTTTGACGGTGCCGGCTACCACCGAGGCAGCCAGCCGCTATCAGCGCCTACGCGGGCATCTGGCCGCGCTGAAACTGCACGCTGCCGCCGAAGCGCTGCCCAGTGTGATGGACCAGGCCGCCAGCGAGCAGCTGTCGCTGACCGTGGCGTTGGAGCGGCTGTTGGCCATCGAGGTCGACGCCAACCAGGCCCGCCGGCTGGCCGGGCGGCTGCGGTTCGCCAGCCTGCCCACCCCAGCCACGCTCGAGGGCTTCGACGTCGACGCCGCCGCCGGGGTGGACCGCAAGCTCATCTACGAACTGGCCACCTGCCGCTACCTGGAGTCGGCCACCAACATTTTGCTGGTCGGCCCGCCGGGCACAGGCAAGACCCACTTGGCGGTGGGGTTGGCGCGGGCCGCCGCCCACGCCGGCTACCGGACGTACTTCACCACCGCCGCCGATTTGGCCGCCCGCTGCCATCGCGCGGCGATCGAGGGCCGCTGGGCCACCACCATGCGGTTCTACAACGGCCCCAGCTTGCTGGCCATCGACGAGCTCGGGTATCTGCCGCTGCCTAACGAGGCCGCCTCAGCGTTGTTTCAGGTTGTCTCGCAACGATATTTGAAATCCTCGATCGTGTTGACGACCAATCGACCGGTAGGGTCGTGGGGCGAAATCCTGGGCGACACTACCGTCGCGGCCGCCTTGCTGGATCGACTATTGCACCGCTGCGTGGTGCTGACCCTCGACGGCGAGTCCTACCGGCTGCGTGACCACCACGCCGCCGCCGACAGCCTCCGCCGGGCAACCACCGGCAACCCCCGATGAACCACGCAGCCTCAACAACCCCACCCAACGCGACCGAGGAGGCCAACACCGTGAATACCCAACCCACCCAACAGGTTCCATCCAACAGCCCGCAATCCGATCAGCAGCCGCTGTGTCTATGCCATGACAGACTCGACTGCCCCACACAGGCCACCGTCGAGATCAACGCCAACCAGCTCGCCGACCTCGCAGAGCTACTCCACGTGATCGACGGGTTCCTACGTCACGTCGGCATCGCCGACCACCTGGCCGACTACCTGCACGCCACCGGACGCGACCACCCCCAACCCCCCAACTGGGCCGGCTACGACGCCAACCTGCTCATCGACCAGGTCAGCTTCACCGCCCACGGCCTCCGCGCCCACCGCCAACAACCGCTACAGTGAACACCCGTCACCGGTGAGCAGTTTCACCGAGCAAGACTGAGCACTTTCGATGAGCGTCATCAGCGGCAGCCGTGCGTGACCGCGGCGGCCACGGCGGGCAAATCTACCGTGCTGTTCGTCGGTGACAAGCCGGCGCTGCTGGCCACGGCGAAGGGGGTGACCGCCAGCGGAGCAGGGCCCGCAGCGTGGAAGATCGACGACGCCGGTCAATCGGTGTTGACCGCCGATTAGTCAGTCGTATCCCCTCGATCGGTCGTGTCCTAAAGCCGGTGTAAGTGGGGCCGGGCATAGGTTCTGCTTCGAGACCTACCAAGTCATCGAAGAAAGGATGGCCTGACCAGGTCGCGGGTCCGCTCACCAAGCCCGGCGGCAGCTTCAAGATCGACCATCCACTCGATGCCGAGCACAAGTACCTGTCACATTCGTTCGTCGAGTCGCCGGAGATGATGAACATCTACCGCGGAACGGTCACGACAGACGAGCACGGCCAGGCAACCGTAGAACTGCCCGATTCCTTCACCGCCCTCAACATGGACTTCGGCTACCAAATAACGCCGATCGGTGTCCTCACCGAGGTAGCGGTGATCTCCGGGGTCGAGGACAACCAGTTCGTCATCCGGTCGGGCAAACCAACACCACGCTGTGCTGGCAGGTCACCGGCGTGCGTAACGACCCGTGGGCCCAGGCGCACCGCATCAGGGTGGAGGAGCCCAAGACCGCCGAGGACGTGGGCCGCCTCCTGCACCCGGACGTCGACAACACCCCGATACCGGCTCATGACCCCTGACCCAGCGAACGGCACTGGCATGCGCGAGGATGACGTTGAATCTCGGCTCAGCCGACAGCGCGCGAACTACGACGTCGGGCAAGTCGCTGTGCCGATCGATCAGATCACCCGCATAACAGCGAGGCGCGCTGTGCCACGCCGGCACTGGACTGCGCCGCTGATTCGAGGGGGTCATCGGTCGGGGCCGGTTCGGGTGCGGCCGATAAGGCTGGGGGATTGATTTCGAACGGATTCACTGTGTATTGGACAGCATCCGCGCCTTTCCTCGTAGCAAGGTTGGCGGCGACGCGGCTGAATAAGCTTTCCATTGCTCGGCTACGCCGGTTGGTGCACAAGGTCACGCGGATAGTACGGATTATCGGCGAAGCTGGAATCGTCGATGCCCAGTGCCTTCACGAAGGCGGCGAGGCAGAAGCACCAGTAACCGAAGTAGCCTGCATCGTCGCGGGTGTGCGAGCCGTGCCAATACGTATCGCTGAGGGCGTCGTACCAGCGATCGAGGAATTGATGTATCGACGCATCGCGTGCCGCTCCCTCCGAGTCGAGCGCTTGCACCAACAGCTCGTACGGGTCTGGATGGAGAAGCGCGGTGGTGGGCTTCGTCTCTGGGATACGCAAGGCGACGAGGCGTTCGAAAATCGTGTCGCGCCCTCCTTCGGCCAGCGCGTTCGCGGCGCGAGCGAATAGTGCTTGATCGACATCCAAGAGAATGCCGAGCGATACGATCCAGAGCGCCCGCACGTAGACATCGATACGGCGGAAATCGCCTTCGTCGCGTTCCGGCTCGCTATGGTATTCCTCCAGCGCGTCGATCAGTTGCGGAAAACCGGCACGCATCCGAGACGCGGAATCGCCTCGGGAGTACTGCGCGATCAACTGCTCGAGCTCACGTCGGTAGACGGTAAAGCGCAACATGCGTCGATGTGAGGCGGTCGTCTCCGGCGCGGCAATCTTCTCGCGAAACTGCCGTTGCATGTCGGCGGTGTAGTCGATCTCGTGGTCGAAGTATCGCCTGTCCTTTCGCGGATCGCGCCCGCGCGGTCGATCGCTCATGCGTTTTGTCTTACGGTTTTACGACGAGTGGCCGAGGCAGCGCCGTGAGGATCTTGGACGTCGTGACAGTTCCCGTCGCCGGGTTGAAATGCAACTTCCAGTATTCGTAGCCTTCCTTGCGCACCTCGTCGGCCAACGGCCTCCCCAGCGCCTGGTCGAGTCGCTCATCGACCCACTCGGGAGTTTTCTGCTCCGGCGTGAGATCGCCCTCCCCATACTTCGCCTCGCCAACAACGTACTTCGGCGGCGGTGTGCGATTCTTGTACACTCCGTCGAGACCCTGCGGCTTGGCGCTGCCTGTAACGGGCGCCTTGGAAGAGCCAATCTTGTCGTAGCCTAGCTGACCCATCTTCTCATCGCCCTTCATCTCGCCGACGTCGCCCTTCGCAGTCGAAGACTGGGGGTACTTCTTCGGGTGCAGTTCCTCGTCGAGCGCCCGCTCCTCCGCTCGGATCTTCTTGACTCTGCCAGCGATCTGGTCCCGCTCGTTATCGATGATCAGCTTGTCTCGCTCGTTTGCCGACCTCCATTCCTCATAGAGCTCCTGCTGCTTCTTCAGGAGCGCTTCTCGTTCCGACTTTAGATCGCCGGCCCTTTTCTCCAGCCCCTTGATCTGCTCGGCCGATTTGGGCGGGCCCGCCGTTGTCGGTTCGGCCGCCTTGGGTTGCTCAGCTGCCTTGGGTTGCTCAGCTGCCTTGGGTTGCTCAGCTGCCTTGGGTGCAATCTTCGGCGCTTCGGCGGCTTTGGGTGCCTCGGCGGCATTGGGTGCTTCGACCGCCTTGGGAGGTTCGACCGCTTTCGGTGGTGGCTTCGGCGCTTCGGCGGCTTTGGGTGCCTCGGCGGCATTGGGTGCTTCGACCGCCTTGGGAGGTTCGACCGCTTTCGGTGGTGGCTTCGGCGCTTCGGCGGCTTTGGGTGCCTCGGCGGCATTGGGTGCTTCGACCGCCTTGGGAGGTTCGACCGCTTTCGGTGCTGGTGGCTTCAGCGCCGGTGGAGACACGCGCGGACGGCTCGGCGCGGACGGGCGCGGCGCGGTCGGAAGTCCCTTCGGAGCCTCGGCCGTGATCGCGCCCTTCGCTTCTTGCGCGATCGCGCGTTGAGCGGCGGTGGAGAAGATCTTTGTGGCGCCGCGCGGGATGGCACCAAGCACCATTCGCCCAATCGCGCGAACGACGCCGACCAGTAAAAAGATCTCCAGGATGTAATCGATCGGACCGAGTCCCTCGCTTTCGACGGCGCCGCTTCGACTTTCGACGTAGGACTCGGGTTTCGACTCTCCTGTCGCGAAGTTGAGGACGCCGATACCGATGTCCCAATGTTGCATTGCTACCGTCGGCGCGATCCCGATTACAACAGGTTTGTAGGAATAGCCGTGCGCGGTGAGTCGATACTCTTGTTCTCCATATCCCTCGAACGAGATGCTCTCAACGTGGTGCCCTGCCTTCGAGGATGGACTCGGCCGATTCTTATCGAATTCGGCTTCCATCTTCTTCGCCCACTCGGGAAGTGCCTCGCGTAGACGCGCCTCGTAGACACTCTTGCGCTGCGCGAGTTCGGCTTCCAGCATGCGGACTTCTGCCTTGTATTTCGCGACCTCGGGTGTGCCCTCTTTCACCGCACTTAGGTTCGCCCTCGCGTCATTCAGCGCCTTGAACAATTCATCATTCGCCATCGAGTCGACGTAATAGGGCGCCCGGCTCGCCGGCATCGCGGTCGCCCTGGGTGCTTTCTTCAATGCGGCGAGCAGCGCCTCCCGTTCGTGCTCGAGTTGCTCAAATATTTCGTGCGGCTGAACGCCCCGGCGATAGTCTCGAGCCTCCTTGTCATTTTCCTCAAGTCGCGCTTGTAGCTTCGTGGCATCGGCCTTGGCGATCTCGTCATCCGACAGTGGTGCGCGTTGGATAGCGGGTGGCGCGCCTGAGATGGGGGATGCCGCAGACGAGGCTTCGCTGCATGTCGTCGGGCCTTCGCTGCGTTCAGTCAATGATCCGCTGTCGGCGCCCTGTTGAACGACGTGCGCCAGCTCATGCGCCAGGAGACGTTTTCCTCGAGCCGATTGCGGAGTGAACTCGCCAGCACCAAACACGATATCGCTGCCGAGCGTGTACGCCCGCGCTTGCACCGCATTCGCGGCGTTTGCCGCTTCTGTGTCGGTGTGCACACGCACGCGCTCGAAATTGCGATCGAAGCGCGACTCGAAGAATGCGCGCACTTCCTCCGGAAGCGGTGCGCCACCACGTGAGGCCTCGCGCGTGGCGGCGTCGACATCGAGTTGATCCTCCGAGTGTGTCGAGCGGGTCGAACCAGGGAGAGCACCGCTTTCTGCTCCGGTGATCTCGTCGGCAATCCTGTCAGCTTCACACTCATGAAGGTCACGCGGTTGGCTGATCACCGCTTTCCGCTGAATCGACGCCCCCTGGTAGCTGGGATTGGTCGCGTCGAGCCCCGCGGACGGTGTTGCATGGGCTGCGACGCTACGAGCGACAGGTGCTCGCGGCGCCGTCTCTCCGTCCTCCCACGCCTCAGATGGTGCGGCCGGCTTCATCTGCAGCGCCGTCTTCTGCTGGTCTTCCTCTTCGCATTCGGCGCACTTGCGAGAAATCTGCAGCGGCGCGCGGCGGATCGGTGACGTCGAAGGCATTCGGATAACTTGATCCGCGACCAGGTCCGCTTCATGTTCATGGGGACCGCCGACGGGCCGACCGCCAGCTTCGTTGAGATTCCCGTCGGAGGCGCCTCTCGGCCGGGACGGCACATGGGTCAGGTCAATTCGAGATACTGTTTCCTCCCAGTGGTTTTCGTGCTGGCGTGACCGTTGAGGCGCCGTCGGCGCCCGCCGAAGGGAGCGCTTCTCCGCCGGTTGCCGGTCGCACTGGGTGATCATCGTTGCAACTCCCCAACATCCACGGTCGCTAACATTTAGCTTGCGTTGTGAACACCATCTGCAGGGGTACGACCTTGTTGTCGGTACCCACCCATGCTAGCGGTGCGTAGTGGTGCACGATCCCGTGCGGCGGAATCGCTTTGTAGGACTTGCCGTCCGCGTCGGGTGGCCAGACGATGTCCCCGGTGGCAACTCGCGCGGGAATCGTCCAGTAGTCGCCCACCCGGTAGGTGTACGGTCCGTTGCTGGAGGCGGCAAACTGCACTTGGATGCCGTCCTCGAGTTCGATCCAGCCCTCCTCTCCGGAGCCCTCCACGACCTGCACCGCGCCCCGAGTCAGTGGTGCCGCCTTGCGGCCGCGCTGATCCCACCGGCGCACCTTGGCGTGCGGCTTTTTCTCCGGCTTCGGCTCAATCGGAAGCCCGTCCGCCGAGTCCGGATCGAAGGTCAGGACGGGACCGTCGACACCGGTGAGCCGTACCCGGGTACCCGGGTGCCCCGCGAATTCGATTGTGTCCCAGGTGAGTTCAACCCAGTCGTCAGGCGCAAAGCCGTGCTTGCCGTCACGAATGCCGACGACGTGGAGATGGTTGCCCTCGGTCGCGGTCCAAGCAGCGGCAACCGAGCCGTTTTCTCGCGACCACACGAACAGAGTTTGTCCATCTGCTTTGACTTCGGCGATCTCCACACGATAGAGCTGGTTCTCCACCCCCCGGTAGCGGGCGTCCGGAGACGCGAGGCACGGGTCGTGGTTATCGGTTGGCGGGCCTGGCCTCGCTCGTAGCTTCGGCGGATTGCCCCGCCGGTCCGCCCGCCAGGGGTCGAGGTCGAACTTCGCGCACGTCGGCTTGGCTCCTCCCCCTGTCGGATATGACACAACCCGAACCTGCCAGACGATCTGCCGCCTCGATGTGGTGTCGGGGCCACCGAGTGCCACTTCCCGGATGCTGTCGTCCTCCAATGCGCTGACGTGCCGTTCCCACACGTCGAGATACGCCAGGCACGGCTCGCCGATGAACTCTGGCGGGGGAATATCGACGGCATACGGTTGCTCCTTGAACGGCAACACCGTTGCGCCCTCCTTGAGTAGGTCACGGCGCAACTCGCAGCGGATGCCGTCGACGTAGTAGACGCCTGGCGTGAGCGCGAGGTCGGAACCATCGCCGGTCAACGACACCTGGAACCCGCCCCCGACGCTGGGCCCGCCGTGCGGGCCGATCAGGTCGGCGGCCAGCGTGCGCTGCGCACTGATCAGGGTGGCCATGGCGGCGTTCCAGTCGGAGTCGACGAGTATCCGGCCCTGCTGCATCAACACGAGGCTGTAGTCGCTGAGGTCGGGACGCAGTAGGGAAAAGTCTCCACGCATCGGAATCTCCTAATTTGCGATCAGGACGGCGACGTCGGTGTGGGCGGGGGTGAATTGATCGAGTCGGGCGCTCAGATTGGCCAGCCGCTGCGGCTGGTACAGGTCGTGGAAGGCGCCCATCTCCGATTCGTCGGCCGCGCCGCGCTCGATTTCGGCGGCGCAGTCGGTGCGCAGTTGCACGTAGCCGGGTGTGCCGTAGCGCTCGCTGGTGAACCGCGGCCGTACGCGATTGCGTTCGGGCGCCAGCTGCGCCGCCTGCTGCTCGGCGGTCAGGTTGGTCCAGCCGGGGGTGTCGGCGCGTACCGCGGTGTCGACCAGGTCGGGCTGGCACTGGTAGCGGCGCGGGGTCCGGGAGCCCGGCGGCACATAGGAGTAACGGACGCAGCCGATTTGGCGTCGCGCGACATGCACGCAACCAACGAACAGGGTGTTTTGCGCGGCGGGTATCGCGTGGGTGGCGACCTCACCGATCACGGTGCAGTCGGTGAAGGACACCGCGGCGTGGGCCAGCGGCCAGTCCGGCGCGCCGACGGCCTCACGCTCGTTGGAGGTGGCGTCAATCACGCTGTCGGACAGCTCGATCGGGGTGGGGTCGCTGGTCACTTCATCGGCGTAGACCTGGATGGACCCGAGGATGCTGCGTTCGACGATCACCTGTCCGCTGCACAGATAGATTTCCAGGCTGGGTTCGGCGGGGCGTCTCGGCGAGCAGTCCCCCGCCAGTCCCCATCCGGGCACCAACGTGCAGTCGCGGATCTGCACCCGCTGCAATGGCCCTTCCACGTGCACGGGGCGCCCGGCCACCAGCAGCCCGTCGAGCCGCAAACACCCTCCGGGGGGGCGTTTCTCACCGGATGGATACTCGGGGCTCTCGCCAGCGTCGCCGTTTCCGTTGTTGTCGTCGGATTCGCCGGTGAACACGGTCAGGGAGTCGGGGGCGTTGCGTTGTTTGTCGACTAGGTAGATGACCGGTCGGGTGCGGTCGGCGGCGCGGATCTCCAGGCTCTCCCCGCGATGCAGTCCGATCGTCAGCTGCTCGACGTAGACGTCGCTGTCAAGGATTTCGATCACTGCGACGGGCTTGTCGCCGCGGACGGCGACCCATTTCTCCAGTGCCGCTTCGATGCTGGTCACGATGTCGGGTCCGTCCTGCTTACGGACCGCCTGATAGAAGATGCGCGGCGCGGCGCTGTCCGCGTGGGCGCCGGACTGCGGTTCGTCGTCTTGATTGTCGGGTGGCGGCGGCATTGCCTCGAGCCGGCGCGGGTATTCGCCGCCGCCGATGTCGGAGCTGAATCCGTAGTGGTAGCGCACCCACACCCCGTGTGGCAGGTGGCCGGGCGGGAACGCGAGCCGCCCGAGTTCCGGGTCGATGGCCACGGTGCCCTTGACCGGGCGGTAGGACCAGTCGGTGAGGTCGGCGACGACGAACTCGTCGATCCGGACCGGTCGCCGCCGGATGGTGTCGCGGACCCGGCTGCCCACCTCCACGTGGAAACTGCGTGTGGGACCGTAGTATTCGGCGAACCGGCGCGCCAGGATGTGTCGGCGGATGGGGACCGGCAGCGCGAGCTCTCCGGCGGCTGCGCGGTCCGGGTAGGTGAACAGCGGCGCGTCGTTGCCGAGCACGCTGAACGTGAAGGAGGCCGGGCTGACCTCTTCGATGCACGCGGCCGGGCAGTCGGTCACCGGGTAGGCCCGCAACCGCCACACGAAGACACCCACTTCGGGGATGTTGTAGAGCCCTTGGCTGCGTGTGGAGTTGATCCGGCGGGTATCGATGCAGTGCGCGATGGTGTCGAAGGGGCCGCCGAGGCGGTATAGCCGCTCGGTGTCGTGCAGGTCGGCCACCACGCCGCGATCCGGGTGCAGATGGTTGAGGTTCTGAAACACCGCCAGCAGCCGGTAGAACTCCACCGCGTGCGCCGGCCAGCCTGCCACGTCGGCCGCCAGGTCCTCCAGCAGCGACAGGGTTCCTTTGCGGCGGTGGGCGCGAATGACGTCGGCGACCTCGCGGCGCGGGATGAGGACCCGCACCTCCTCGGGTGCCGCCTGCGCGGCTTCGCCTGCCGCGCTGACCGGTCGGTAGCCCACCAGGTCACCCAGGTACGGCACGACCCAGTCGGCGGCGGTCTCGATGAACCAGTTGTCGTAGAGCCCGTCCAGGTCGTCTTGGATGATCGTGATCTGTTCGCTGATGACGCGCAGCAGATCCCGCAGCGGGAAGCCGAGGTCCTCGTCGCGGGACTGGTGGATGGCCGGCAGCAGCCGGTACAGCTGATCCCATCGCTCTGCGGGCAGGGTCATAGCGCCTCCAGGACCAGCGTGTCGGGGGCCGACGGGCTCAGGATCAGCAGCTCCGCGGGTCGGATCGGCGCCGCACCAGCGGCTGCGGTGGGGTCGAAGCGCGCCAGCGCGGCGGGCACCACGGTGCGCACGCCCAGATTCTTGGTCGGGTCGGAGGCCACGAGCTCGATTTCTCCCAGTGAGTCAAGGATTTTCAGGTCGGTGTAAAGCACGCCGGGCACCGATTGGATTGCGGCGAGAACTTCGGATTGCGCGACGCCCTGGCCGATGTCGCGGTGGCCTGGCCCGAAGGTGGCCAGCAGTCGGGCTCGCACGGTGGGTTCGACATCGACCCAGGCGCGGTCGGGATCGATGTGGACCCGCGCCGACACGACCAGCGCCTTCAATGTTCGCACCGCCACTTGCACTTCCTGGTTGGGGTCGCCGAGATCACGCAGCGCGGCCCTCAGGTTGACGGTGAGGTCGGAGGTGGCCGCGATGGGGGCGTCGTCGATTCCGGCGATGGTGACGTGCACGACGACGCGTCGCCCGTCAGCCAATTCGCTGGCGCTGGCGGCACCCACTCCAGCGAAGGCGGTGGCGAAGTCGGCGTAGTCCGAGACTGATACCAGCCGATCGAGCGCCTGCACGCTGACTGCGGCGTTGCGACGCACCGTTTCCTGTCCGTCGCGGTCTGCCCCGCCGGTCGCCGCCAGGGGGTTGGTGACCGCGGTGACGCCGAGCGGCTGATCCAGCGGAGTGGCGACGGTGCCCGCCACGGCGTTGCCGGAGGTGCCGATGCCGCTGCGGTATTGGGCTCGGATGTTTTCGATGCCGGTCGGTGGGCGGGCTGCTCCGAATACGACGGCGGAGTTGCCGTCATCGTCGGTGTCGATGACGTAGCGGCGATCGTCGGGCCCGATGTCGAGCAGGCTGTCGGCCTCCTGCCAGCGCACCGAGTCGACGAACACGTCGAGGGTGGCGCGCGCGCCGGCCGCGGTTGGCGCTGGCAGGTAGGTCAGCGGCGGCTGTTTGAGGGGGTAGCGGGCGAACGGCGTGCTCGGGTCGCCGGAGCCGAGGACTTCGCGGCGGGTTTCGCCGTGGGTGGCGCGGGCGACGTTTCCGTAGACGACCACGCTGGGGCGCCGGTAGGTGAACTTCAGCGGGGCCGCTAGCCGCACGAAGGTGTGCACGGTGTCGCCGGGCAGGTCGACCGTCTTCGCCCCCGCCCGTGCGGGCGTGCCGTCCGGCGACGGGATTTGTGTTGCGCGGTGTTCGACGGCGGCGACCATGACCAGTTCGCTACCGTGTACACCGGTGGGGCCAGACCCGCTCGCGTCAGGATCCTGGGCCGCCTTGATCGCGGCGTCGGTGCGTTCCCCGGACACGATCAGCCACCGGCCGGGTTCCAGCTCGGGGTACAGGGCGTCCAGTTCGAGGGTGGCGCCGCACGTTGCGGTTGATGCGCCGGCATCGAGCAGTAACGTGGCCCATCGTTGGGAGCTGGAATCCTCTGGTACGCAGCCGACATCGACGTCATCGAGCGATTCACCGGCCAGGGTCAGAGTTTCCGGCTGGGCGAGCACCAAGGTGTTGTCGAGCACGTCGTGCAGATCCGGATTGACCTCGGGGTCATCGACAACAATCGTTGGCTCGTAAGGCCATGGCCTGTCCAGGGTGAGCCTCGTGACCTTGGTGGAGAGCCCCAAGACGCTGACCGTAACCGTTGTCACGTCCTTCACCGTGCGGAATGAAACTGGGTCGACTTTGGCCTGCTTGCCAGGGAGGACTTGATTGATCAGCACAAGTTCGCTGTCGGCAACGATGCCCGGGTACACGCCGTCGAGGTCGAGTGTGGTGCCGGATTTGTAGTCCGGCGGCGCGATCGTGGGGTGCTGCTCGGTTTCTTCGCGCCCGTACACTTTTAGTGGGGTCACTTTCGGGTCGACGTAGCCGGTCACTTGTCCGCGTAGGTATGTCGGGAACTTTGGTGCGACGGCGCCGAACAGCATGGCGGACAGCCGCATCCGGGTGACCGCGGGAGGGTGGGGATTGGCGGCCGAGCTGTTCGCCAGAGCCGTGTCGAGGACACCGGCGACCTCGGGCACGATGTGAGCGAGCAGCGCGGTGACGCCCCCCTTGTCCGGGCTCAGCAGATCGCGCAGATCCCGGCTGAGCAGCGCCGGGTCGCCGGGCGGTTGGGAGGGGGCTTTGCGCAGCGCCTCGACCAGTAGTTCCAGGCGGGGGGCCGGCTGGGGGTGGGGATTCTCCGCGTGAGTGTTTCGGTCGGCATGCTTGTGGGGGGCGGGCGGGTTGGTTTCCCGCACCGCGACCGTGGCGGTGGTTCGGTTCGCGGGCGCATCGACGTCGACGGCGGTCACCTCGTAGATCGCCCACGCTTTGGGGTCGGTTCCCTTGCCGTCCAGCCGCAGCAGGATCCGGTCGCCGTTGCGCATGTCGGTGAGGTTGCCGGTGAATACCAGCCCGGTGGTGTCTGGCAGGGTGTGCGCGGTCAGCAGCGGTGGCTGGCTGCGCCGTATCGCCAGGGTGCTCAAATGGCCGTAGGCGATCAGGGGCTCGGCGGTTTCGAAGGTGGCCGGCAGCTGACCGGACGGCGGAACCTGCTGTGCCTTGCTGCCGATCGGGATCGGCACGGTTTGCCCGGCGCTGACGGTGAATGCCAGATAGGCGGATGCCGACAACCCCGGCCGCGGCGAGTAGCCGACCAGTTCGGCGAGGCGGCGCACCGAGAACTCTTCGGTGGCGGAGCGCAGGAATCCTTCGTTGGCGATGCGTTCGGTGTAGAACGTGAGGACGTCGGCGATGGTCGCCCAGCCGTCGAGTAGCGCGAGCGCGAAGTCGGCGGGGTCGCGGGTGCTCAGCGCCGCCAGGGCGGGGAACTCGGCGCTGGCCAGGCGTGCGCGCATGCTGGCCA
>Ga0335071_10001119_pt1 | contig 28879 bp, 27 predicted proteins | sample Lox_Sample_15_FD_206724 | JGI IMG/M metagenome (GOLD analysis project Ga0335071, IMG submission 206724) | Soil microbial communities from Loxahatchee National Wildlife Refuge, Florida, United States - Lox_Sample_1.5 | ecosystem: Environmental > Terrestrial > Soil > Wetlands | place: USA...
TGGTGGCACCCACATTCTCAATTTCAAGGATGCTGGGAACCAATCCGATTGCCGTAGCAATTCCTGCAGGAGCCGAGCCTCCCTTTGTAGCTGATTTTGCAACAACCCCGGTAGCACGGGGAAAGCTTGCCGTAGCGGAAAAGAAGGGTGAGAAGGTTCCTCCAGGGCTTGTCCAGGACAGGAACGGTAATCCGTCAGATGATCCTGCCATACTCAAATCGGGAGGATCGATGCTGACCCTGGGAGGAGACAGGATACACGGCAGTCATAAAGGGTATTGCCTTTCTGCAATAGTGGATATATTCTCGGCAGTTTTCAGCGGTGCAAATTTTGGTCCTTTTGTTCCGCCAAGCGTTGCTTACCTTCCCGTTCTTGAGAAAAAAACGGGAGAAGGTACCGGTCATTTTTTCGGGGCAATGAGGGTGGATGCGTTCAGGCCTGCCGGTGAATTCAAGGCACAGATGGATGAATGGATCGCGACATTCAGGTTGGCAAAACCTGCTGAGGGTGCCGGGAAGGTACTAATACCAGGCGATCCTGAGCGGGAAGCGGAAGAAAGGATAATGCGCGACGGTATTGAACTTGTCCCCGCAATAAAGAAGGACCTTCTTGAAGTGGCCATGGCTCTGGGGATCGCCTTTGAATAGGCTCAGAGCCCGGTAGCGTTGCCTACTGGTTCATGAATCCCTGGTCCTTAAGCACCTGGAGCAGGGTTCCTGAGAAATAGACGTTATCTGTTTTTTTATACCTCACATCAGTAAACACCTGTGCGAGAGTAGTTCTTTTGTTCTCTTCAATGAACTTAAGGGAATCGCTTCGCTTCTCTTTCTCCCTGTAGAACCTGTCAATATCACTCCTTGTGTAATCGTGATAAACCTCCCTGTGAACAATCGCTTCCAGCGGAAGCCGGTCGGGCTGCACAGGGTTTTCATCGGGCCAGCCCATTGTTATGGTGGCAACAGGCACAACTCCCCCGGGGAGCTTCAGTATATCTATTATCTTGTGAGCCATGTAGGTTACGGTGCCGAGGTAACAGATTCCCAGTCCTTTCGATTCAGCGGCAACACAGACAGTCTGTGCAGCTATTACCGCATCGATCGCGGCGGTGACAAATGACAGGAAATTATCATAGCCTGGCTCTGCGTCCCTGTAACTGCACCACTTGTTAAACCTGTTGAAATCTGCACAAAAGGTAAGCATAACCGGCGCCTCCGTAGCCATTCTCTGGTTAAAATGCAGCGGGGCAAGAGCATTTTTCATTTCCTGGTCGCGGGTTACGATTATGCTGTAAACCTGCATATTGCCGGTATTTGAGCTCCTGCAGCCAGCTGTCAGAATCTCATCAAGCAAATCCTCACTGATTTCCTTCTGCGCGTATTTCCTTATTGTCCGGCGATTCACCAAACTGTCCATAATCAGCAATTTTGCATCAAATTAAGCAAAATCATTTAAATACACCATCTCCCACTCTCCCACTCTCCCACTCTCCCACTCTCCCAGTCTCCCAGTCTCCCACTCTCCCAGTCTCCCACTCTCCCAGTCTCCCACTCCCCCACTCACTCTTTCTCCACGCCTTTCCATCAGAACCTTTTCACAAAAGCATGGCAGTAGGGTGCTTTGCCGTTTTTGAAATAATAGTCCTGGTGATAATCCTCGGCATCATAGAATTCAGTTGCTTTCGTAACTTTCGTGGTTGTTTTATAGCCCTTGTCATTAAGAATCTTAAGGAGTTTTCCAGCGGTTGCCTTCTGCTCGTCGTTCATATAGAAGATTTCGGACCTGTACTGGTCGCCTATATCAGGTCCCTGACCTCCGGCCTGTGTCGGGTCGTGTATCTCCAGAAAAAGTGTAAGCAGCTTTTCGTATGATGTCTTCTGAATATCATAAATAATCTTTACTGATTCTGCATGACCTGTATTCCCTGAACAGACCTCCCTGTAGGAAGGATTTTTCACCCATCCTCCAGTGTAGCCCGAGGTGACGGATATGACCCCGGGAGCCTTCTGCATGTAGTATTCGACTCCCCAGAAACAACCTCCTGCAAAAACAGCAGTTCCATACCTGCCGGGGTCAAGCCTGGCAGGAACAAAGTCGAGAGAGACCGAATTTACACAATGCCTGGTGTCTTTTGAAGTGAAACCTTCTCCGGTGAAAACATGACCAAGGTGTGCACCGCAAACAGCACAGGCTATTTCAGTACGTACACCGTCGGGGTCTGGAATCCTGAGCACCGCACCTTTGATCTCATCGTCAAAGCTTGGCCAGCCGCAATGTGCGTCGAACTTTGAATCTGAATAATAAAGTGCTGACCCGCATTGTTTGCATATGAACGTCCCCCTGCCGCTGAATTTTTCAAATTTCCCGGTAAAAGGGTATTCGGTTCCCTTGTTCAGGATGACCCTGGCTTCTTCTTTCGAAAGGTCATTATATGCAGGCTTCTCCTGCGAATATGATTCGTTTCCCATAAATACAGCTGTGAGTATAAAAATCAAGATGAATGATTTCATTGTGCCATTTTAATATCTGATAACAAATTCCATTATGATATGTTTGTCTGAACATGTAAAAATTTTCTTGCCGGGGAGAGTTGAAATTACACCTAATTTATCATATCCGGCGGAAAACTGCGTTAATATGTTTTATGACCCGGCACAACTGTGCCATGAGGATCCCTAATATTTCTGGCATGAAGATTGTTTGTAATGAGAATTGGTTAATTTTGCGGTTGATTAAAGATAGTGCTGTATGAAAAAATTTGCTGTTGTCGTTGTGATAGCCCTAATAACAATCCTGCTGCTGGGTTCATGCCAGAGGCAGGTGTGTCCGGCCTACAGCAGGGCTGACGGAAGCAAAGTAGAGAAACAGGGTTAAGACAGTTCAGGTATTCAAATTCCCTTATAGAAGTCCGGAAAACTAGAATGAAAAAGCTGCTTCTTTCACTGGTTGTGTTAATCGCGGGTATATCTTGTACTTTCGGCCAGGGAGAAATTAACGGGCAGGATAGAATTTTTTTCAGGAATGAAAAGACCTTTGCAGTCATTCTCAATACCGATGGCTGGGGATTGAGCTACAGGCTTGGCAAAAGAATAGATTATCTTAACAAGAAGATAATTGATATCGATTTCGGTTACCTGCGCGATTCAAAGGAAGTAAAGATATCCAACCCGGTTTACGAGACACCCGGAAGCTTTGTCTTTGGCAAGGTAAATACGGTGTTTTACCTGCGGGGCGGGTACGGCCATCAGCATGAAATTTACAAGAAAGCCGACCTTGGAGGAGTCGCGATCAGGTTTTTCTATTCTGGCGGTCCGATTCTGGCATTTTACAAGCCTATTTACTACAAGATACTTATCCCCCTCAGTAACGGGGAGTTCGATATCCAGGAACAAAAGTTTGACATTAAAAAGCTTGATCCGACTATGATCTACAGCAAGGCAAGCTTTTTCAAAGGGTTCGATGAGCTGAAAGTTCTCCCGGGAATATTCGGCAAGGCCGGTTTCAATTTTGAATACAGCAAGGAAGACAAAATCATTCATGCCGTAGAGTTCGGAGCCCAGCTCAATGTTTTCCCCAAGGAGATTCCAATAATGGCCACCCAGAAAAACAAGGCACTGTTCTTCTCGCTTTTCCTGAGTTACAGGTTTGGGGTGGTGATCGATCCGACTAATAAACAGGATAGTGGATTTAATAATATCTTCCATAGAAGAAGGCCTCAATCCTGATTTGTTTCATTTGCCGTTTAATCTTTTTTTATTATTTTTGTGAGTTAAAATTTCAAACCAATTAATAGTAAGATTATGTCAAAGATTAAAGTAGGAATCAACGGCTTCGGAAGGATAGGAAGATTAGCTTTCAGAGCCGCTCTTAAAAGAAATGATATAGAGATTGTAGGTATTAACGACCTTCTCGAAGCTGAATACATTGCATATATGCTTCGTTATGACACGGTTCATGGCCAGTTCGACGGGACAATAGAAGTTAAAGATGGAAAGCTTGTTGTCAATGGTCAGTCAATCAGGGTTACTTCGGAAAAGGATCCTGCCAATCTGAAATGGAACGAGGTAGGTGCTGAGTATGTTATCGAATCAACCGGTCTTTTCCTGACAAAGGAAACAGCTCAGGGACATATTACAGCCGGTGCAAAGCGCGTTGTAATGTCAGCTCCTTCCAAGGATGATACACCAATGTTCGTAATGGGTGTCAACCACAATAAATATAAGGCTGACATGCAGTTTGTTTCAAACGCATCATGTACAACCAACTGCCTTGCGCCAATTGTAAAAGTTCTTCACGACAATTTCGGTTTTGCTGAAGGTCTTATGACCACTGTTCACTCGACAACTGCAACCCAGAAGACTGTCGACGGTCCTTCCAAGAAAGACTGGAGAGGCGGCCGTGCTGCTTCGGCAAATATTATACCATCTTCAACAGGTGCCGCAAAAGCTGTTACAAAAGTTATCCCCGAACTGAAAGGCAAGCTTACTGGTATGTCTTTCAGGGTCCCGACAATAAATGTATCCGTTGTCGATCTTACATGCCGTCTTGAAAAGGCAGCAACTTACGAGGATATCAAGAAAGCTATGAAGGCAGCATCGGAAGGTCCGCTCAAGGGTATTCTCGGGTACACTGAAGATGCAGTTGTATCAAGCGATTTCATGGGCGATCCGCGTACCTCGATATTCGATGCAGAAGCAGGTATATCGCTTAACGACAACTTTGTTAAAGTCGTTTCATGGTACGATAATGAATGGGGTTATTCATGCAAGCTCCTCGATCTTATTGAACACATGAGCACTGTGAAATAATCAAAACACATGTAAATAAAAATGGGTGCCTCACAGCACCCATTTTTATTTTGTCTTCCGTTAAAGAATAATCATATCGATAATAAGAGGTATGCCCGCCGTGTCGCGGTAATGTTCACCAAGCTCAAGCATAGCCTCATCATCCTCCTCGTACAGCCACTTAAGAGTAACCTGCTTTCCTGAATGACCAAACGCGGTAAGTTTTTTGAGTATCTCATACAGGTATTTCGAAGATCCGCTGTTAATATACTCCAGTTTGATATTTACGGTAAGCACCTGGTTCTTTTCAAAATGGGTCGAAATCCATTCATCAAGCCGTCTGAAAATCAGTTCAGGGTTTTCGGGGATTGACCGGCCGGTTATCTCAAGGAGATTATTTTCGGGATAGTAGATTATCCCCGGGCAGTTTTTTAATTCTTCCTGAATAATGAACTTTTCCATGATAAATATGATTATTCGTACCTTAAAGCTTCAATAGGGTCTATATTCGCAGCCTTTACTGCCGGGGCATATCCCGATACAACACCAACGAGAAAACAAACCGCAATACCAACCACTACCCATCCCCATGGAATAATAAAACTCGATCTCAACATCGAAGATACTGCATTTCCAATCAAAATCCCGAGAATTATGCCAAAAATTCCTCCCATCTGGCCAATCAGAATTGATTCAAAGAGGAACTGGTATTTAATCGTAACTGGTTTTGCACCAATAGCCTTGCGCGTTCCTATCTCCCTGGTCCTCTCGGTTACCGAGACAAGCATAATGTTCATCAGTCCTACCGCGGCACCAAAGAGTGTAATTATCCCAATAAGTGTGGCGGCCCATGTCACATAACTGATATTCTTAAGCAGCATAGCAACTATATTGTCGCTTTTTGAAATGTTGAAGTCAGATTCATCCTTGGGATTCAGGTTCCTTATGATCCTGAATACACCTTCAGCTTCCCCCGCCATCACGTCGAGATTTACCTCCTTGAAAGGCATGACGGTAATGTTGAATGTCATGTTAGGCATGGAAAAATACTGACGTGATGTGGTGACCGGAATAAAGCAGACATTATCACCGTTTATGGCACTTGATCCCTTGCTTTTCAAAGTCCCAGCGACCTCCAGCTTCATCCCCGAGACTGAGATCTCTTTGCCCACCGGATCAACGCCTGAAGGAAATATCTTTCTCACAATTTCATCACCAATAAGCACGAGATGCCTTGTCATCTGGACCTCCTCAGCTGAAAAATTCCTGCCGGTTGCAATCTCGTATCCCGATACTGCCAGGTAATTGTCGTCAACACCTGATACTTCAACATTTGGATTAGTCTTTTCGGTACCGAATTTGACTGTCGCGATACCGGTGACATCATATGATACCGAAACATAGGCCGGCTCTTTGAACATCTCCCTGAACTGAAGGGCTTCCTTGTAGGTGACCCGCGAAAAGTTCCTCTGCCTCTGCCTCTGGTTGCCAATCCGAATATTCATTCCCCTCGACGAGATCGTGAACGAATTCGCCCCCATCATTGTGAACTGGTTGGTAAGCGAAGATTTTATAGCGTCAATTGCTGTAAGGATGCCAATCAGGGCCATGATCCCGAAAGCTATGATACAAATAGTAAGTATTGCCCTAACCCTGTTCGACCTGATCGCCCTGAGGGATATCCTCAGGTTCTCTCTCAATATGCTGAATTTCATTGAATTCTTATTAGCTCAGTACTGTGGTGATAAAAAGTTAAAATTACACAATTTTTCCATACCCCGGGAGGACCGCCATAATTAAATAATTTTAAAATAATTAAAATTTTAGTTGCATAACTAATTATTTCGTTATACCTTTGATGATGGAATTAAAAAATTGCAAACTTGCAGCTCAATGCGAGATTGCAATGACACCAAAAACAGGAATGATATGAGAGAATTAACAAGGGCTGAAGAACAGGTTATGCAGGTTCTCTGGAAACTTGAAAGGGGGTTTGTCAGGGATATCCTTGAACATTTTGATGAACCCAGGCCTGCATATAATACTGTAAGTACAATAGTAAGAATACTCCAGGAGAAAGGTTTTGTAGGACACAAGGCCTACGGGAGAACCCATGAGTATTTCCCGCTGGTCTCGCGCGACGACTACTCGCGCTCGCATCTTACAACCTTCGTCAGGGATTATTTTTCAAATTCATTTGAAAGCATGGTAAGCTTTTTCGCCCAGGAGAAAGGAATTTCAATCAGGGAGATGGAAGATATCATGAAACTTATGGAAACTGAAATCAAAAAACAAAAAGACAGGCAATGAAACCGGCATTAATATATATGGTAAAAACGGCGATATACCTTGCGGGTCTCTACACCGTTTACTTTCTTTTCCTGAGCAGGGACACCAGTTACGGCAGGAACAGGTATTTCATTCTTGCCTCCCTGCTGCTTTCGCTTATCCTTCCCTTTGTAAACCTGGGACTCGGAAAGGTAGCGACCGGAACCGTTTTTTCCGGGACCCTTTCATCAATAATTGTGACAGGAAGCGGGATTGTTAATCTGCCTCATCCGGGGGAACCTGATCTTAAATTTATTCTTTACAGGATATATATTTCAGGTGTTCTCATCCTTGGCCTGAAACTTATTCTTGATCTTGCCAGGCTGGCTTACCTCATTGTTAAGAGCGACAAAAGGGACGGGAATATAATAAAAATTACCTCGCCCGGTACTTCCGGGTACTCAGCTTTCGGGCTGGTCTTCATGAACGATTCCCTCCCGGAGGATGAGTTCAGGGAGATTTACTATCATGAAATGCATCATATCAGACTGTTTCACTTTTACGACATCCTGTTCATCGAAGTTCTGCAAGTTTTTCAATGGTTTAATCCATTCATATATATGATGAACCGGTCGCTTCGTTCTGTCCACGAATACCAGGCTGATGAAATATGTCTCAGATCAGGGATTTCCGTTGTCAGCTACCAGCAGCTTCTTTTCAGCCAGGTACTCAAATCAAGATTATCCTTCCTGTCAAATACCTTTTCAAATCCGTCACTTCTAAAAAAAAGAATGATTATGATGACAAAAAAACCATCCCCGTCCCTGGCTAACCTGAAGATAATCTTCACACTGCCAGTCATTGTCCTCTGCTTCCTGGTCGTTGCTGCCTGCAGCAACAATGATAAAACCACTGAAAAAAGCGGTACCCAGACTTTTAAATCAGAAAGCCCGAATGTGCCGGTTCCGTCTGCTATCGCAAATGATACCATCTATGTTGTTGTCGAAAAGATGCCACAGTTTCCGGGTGGTGAAAAAGCTCTTATGGAATACATTTATGCACATCTGGTGTACCCAAAGGAAGCCATGGATAATAATATACAGGGAAGGGTGATCCTCAGGTTTTGCGTAAACAATGAAGGTAGGGTTGAGCTCGTGAGTGTTATTAAAGGAGCAGCTCCCGTTCTCGATAACGAAGCTGTGAGGGTTGTAGAGAGCATGCCCGGGTGGACCCCCGGCGAACAAAGCGGAAAGCGTGTCAGCGTATGGTACTCTCTCCCGATCAGCTTCAACCTGAAATAGACCGGACGCCTCCTTTATACTCAAAACTGACTTTCCACGAGTCAGTTTTTTTGTTCCCGGGAATTTCAAATTCTTTAAATTTGCATCCTGATTTGATTTAGCCGCATGGATTTAAAGGATAGGATAAGAGCCTTTTCAGAACTGGGCAGAGTACTCAGGCTGACTGCTTCGGGTGAACATGACACGACGGGTGAAACGCTGATCCGGCTCATAGAAAACCAGCAATTCTCAAATGCGTGGTTTACCCCTGAAAATGTGAGGCAGGCAATATGTGCCCTGGGTGAAAAACTCACAACATCAAATCTTGAAAAATGGACCGGATCATACCCGGGGCTTAAAGAAATAACAACTCCGTTATCTGTCGCGGTCATAATGGCGGGCAATATACCCCTGGCCGGTTTCCACGATATGCTCAGCGTATTGATATCGGGTAACAACCTGGTAGTAAAAACCAGTTCCAAAGACCCTGATCTGATTCGCGAAATAATAAACATCCTTGTACGTATTGAAGAAGGCTTTAGTAACTGTGTAAAACTCGCGGATGAATCGCTGACCGGATTTGATTCGGTAATTGCAACCGGCAGTGACAATTCCTCGAGATACTTTGAATACTATTTCGGCAGGTATCCCCATATAATAAGGAAAAACCGTAACAGCATCGCCATCCTCGACGGAAGTGAAACCGGGGATGAGATCGAAAAGCTGGGCCATGACGTTTTCTCATACTTCGGCCTGGGATGCAGGAATGTTTCCAAAGTTTATATCCCGGATGGATACGACCCTGGAAATCTGATCAGGTGCTGGGAAAGATTTTCGGGGATAGCCGGCCATCAGAAATATGCCAATAATCTCGATTACAACAAGGCAGTTTACCTTGTAAACCGTGTAAGTTTTCTGGATGGCGGTTTTCTGCTTCTCAAGGAAGACAAATTGATATCATCCCCCATTGGAGTTCTGTTTTTTGAACACTACGGCAACATGGAAAAACTTTTGGATAACCTTGGTACAAAAATGGATAAAATCCAGTGCATTGTTGGAAGAAATCACACCGGTTTCGGTGACGCCCAACGGCCAGATTTGTGGGATTATGCGGACAATGCAGACACGTTAGATTTTCTCCTAAAAAAAAACATGTCAGGAATATTGTAAAATAAAAAATACTATATTGCACCGGTTGAATTATTAAGCTTTATGGTTTACAAATTTGTTGTCTTATCGGATGAAGATGAATCGTTTGTCAGGGAGTTTGAATTTCTCGACAACCATAACCTGATGGATTTTCACAACCTCATTCAGGAGGAACTGGAATTCGACAAATCACAAATGGCATCGTTTTACCTGGCAACTGATAACTGGGAGAAGGAGGAAGAGTTTACTCTTTTCGACATGGGTACAGGATCTTCGACAATGGAGGATGCAGTTCTGGAGGATGTGATTTTCAGAAAAAACCAGAAGCTTTTATATGTTTTTGATTTTTTCAACGACAGGGCTTTGTTTATAGAGTACACTGGCGAAGCCAAGGAAGTCGACGGGAGGGAGTATCCAAGTTGTACAAATTCAAAAGGTATCCCGCCCAAACAGGTTGTATTCGGTGCAACCACGAGGAAAAACTTCACCAATTTTGTTGTTGCCGACGAGGAAGAAGAAGATGTCGAGCCCGAGGTTGATGACCTGTTTTTCAATGGCGAGGATGAAGAGAACCTCGGCGATTTTGAGAATATCGATACGATGAACGAGGAGGAGGAGGAATAGTACCTCCCCTTTCCGGACCCGATGCAAAATACTTTATTGGTTGTCACCGGCCCTACCGGGGTCGGCAAAACAGATGTTTCGATAAACCTTGCCTCATTTTTCGGCACGGAAATAATCTCCTGCGATTCCAGACAATTTTACCGCGAGATCCCTGTCGGAACATGTGCTCCGTCAGAAGAGCAGCTCTGGAAAACAAGGCATCATTTCGTCGGGAACCTTTCAGTAAGGGATTACTACAGCGCAAGTCTCTTTGAAAGAGATGTGCTTGCCCTGCTTGGAGTACTTTTTAAGCAGCATGATCTGGTGATAATGGCCGGCGGCTCAGGTATGTACATTGACGCGGTTTGCCACGGCATCGACGATATCCCTGATGTCGATCCCATGATAAGGGAAAAGTATGTGATAAAATACAGGGAGGAGGGTATAGAGGGACTCAGGGCTGAGCTGAAGCTGCTCGATCCTGTACATTTTAAAAAAGTCGATCTCCGTAATTATAAAAGAATCATCAGGGCTCTTGAAATATGTGCAACCACAGGTATGCCTTACTCCTCATTTATGAAAATGGAGAAGAGACGCCGCGAATTCAGAATCATCAAGACAGGAATTGAGCTTCCGCGCCGTGAGCTTTTTGAAAGGATAAACAGACGCGTTGATACAATGATCTGTAACGGGCTTGAGGAAGAAGCCCGCTTACTCTTTGACCTGCGAAATCTCAATGCTCTTAATACGGTGGGATACAAGGAGCTATTCAGCTATTTCGAAGGAAAAACCGATCGCGAAACTGCCATTGAGCTGATTAAAAGGAATACCCGAAGGTATGCCAAGAGACAAATGACATGGTGGGCAAGGGACAAGGATATCAGGTGGTTTAACCCAGGTGATTTACAGCAGATTATTGATTATGTGACAGGGAGACTGGCAGACTGAGAAACTATTAACTTTCGTCTTGTGTCTTGTATCGGGCTCTTATTTCACCAGCTTTTTTAGTTTCAGAATTGTTGCCGGCGGGTCGTCGGATCCAAATACGGCGTTTCCTGCAACCAGCACATCCACCCCTGCCTTCACAAGCTTTGAGGCATTTTTCGTATCAACGCCCCCGTCGACCTGGATAAGTACGCCGTGACCGCAACGGTCGATCATTTTCCTGAGCTCCACCACCTTATTATAACAGTCCATTATGAATGACTGTCCTCCGTAGCCCGGGTTGACTGTCATAATAAGAACCATATCAATATATGGAAGTATGTTCTTAAGGAGGGATACCGGCGTATGGGGATTCAGTGCCACTCCTGCTTTCATCCCGAGATTCCTTATCTCCGATACGGTTCTCTGGAGGTGAACGCATGCTTCATAATGCACGGTCAGGATATCTGCCCCAGCATTTCTGAAACCTGCAAGGTAACGGTCCGGATCGACGATCATCAGGTGAACATCCAAAGGCTTTTGAGTGTACTTCTTCACATGTTCGATAACCGGGAAACCAAAAGAGATATTTGGCACAAAGACACCGTCCATTATATCGAGATGTATCCAGTCGGCATAACTGCCGTTCAGCATCCCGACCTCCTTTTCAAGGTTACCCAGGTCGGCTGTCAGGATTGAAGGTGAAACAAGATGTCCCATCTGTTGAATTTTGCTTCTGTAAAGTTGAAAAAAAAGTTGAAGAATACCTCATCCGAGGTAGGATTTAAGTATCCTGCACCTTGTGGTGTACTGGATTCTTTTTATGGCTTTCTCCTTGATCTGTCTTACACGCTCCCTTGTAAGGCCGAGCTCCTCCCCAATCTCCTCGAGTGTAAAAGGATGCTTCATAGTAATGCCGAAATAGAGTTTCAGAACCTTGGCTTCCCTGGGGGAAAGTGTACTCAGGGCTCTCTCAATTTCGTATGCCAGGGATTCGTTAATAAGATTTTTATCAGGGCTCGGGGCATCATTACTCTGCAGTACGTCGTACATGGTGTTGTCTTCTTCAGAGCTGATGGGTGCATCCATGCTGACTGTCCGCCCGTTGGTCTTTAGCGCTTCCTTAACTTCATCGGGTGCCATCTCAAGCATATCGGCAATTTCCTGTGACGAAGGCTCCCTTTCATATTCCTGTTCGAGCCTTGAGAATGCCCTGTTTATCCTGTTTATCGATCCTATTTTATTCACAGGAAGCCTGACAATCCTTGCCTGTTCAGCAAGGGCCTGGAGTATTGCCTGGCGAATCCACCAGACTGCATATGAGATAAATTTAAACCCTCTCGTCTCGTCGAAGCGCTGCGCCGCCTTCATCAGCCCAAGGTTCCCTTCATTTATCAGGTCAGGAAGACTCATTCCCTGGTTCTGGTACTGTTTTGCCACGGAGACAACAAATCTCAGGTTTGCCTTAACAAGCTTGGCAAGAGCTTCCCTGTCTCCTGATTTGATCCGCCTGGCCAGTACAACCTCATCCTCGGGTGTAATCAATTCCACCTTACCGATCTCCTGAAGGTACTTATCAAGGGAAGGTGTATCTCTGTTAGTAACCTGTTTGGTTATCTTTAGCTGGCGCATTCTAAGAGGCCGTTTAAAAGGTTTTTTTCAGGAAATACGGGCAACGATACAATTATAATAAAAAAATTACTCTTCATCAACAACATAGCTCAAAATAATTTTTGAAGTGAAAAAGATTTTATTTAACTTGCACCAACGTTTTAAAGCCTGATTTCCAGGTTTTTAATTCAAAGCATTTTCCTCCTGTAGAATTTTATAATATTTGATTGATTTTTTCTGGGCAAATTTATTTAATATTGCACCGGTTTTTGGATAATAAAAACTGTTGAGTATTCCAGAGGGTTAGCATCTCTTCTGACCCGGGTCTCCACAAATTTCATTTATATCAATTTTATTTACCATACAAATTTTATTATGTACGACATTCTTGAACTGAGTAAGATGCTGGTACCCGAGTTAAGGGAGATAGCAAAGCAACTTAACGTTAAGAAGGCTGAAACACTTAAAAAACAGGACCTTATCTACAAAATTCTTGATCAGCAGGCTTTAGATGCCACTGAACCTAAAATCAATATAACACCTGAGTCGCCTGCACAGCAGCAATCACAGCAGGATTTCGCGCAGAGGAGAGGTAAGAGGCCGAGGTTCATCAAACCGGGAGGAAATCCTTATAAAGAGTCTGTTATCTCTGTATCGCCGGATGACCTTTCGCGGCCTGAAACAAAATCAAGGGAATGGCATGAGCAGCAGCGTAAGCTTGACCCGCAGCAGGAAGAAAAGCCTGATCTGTTCAGGAAGCAGCAGAATGATCCGATGGAAAGGCCGGTTCCTTCATGGAAGACGGAACCCAGACCCACGTTCCAGCCCGAAAGGCCCACTTTCCAGAAGAGTGAGCCTGCACCGGGAGGCGAGTCCAAGATTAACGAACCGCTAACCGACCCGCTGGCACTCGAAAACCCCGATATAAACGAGGAGGAAATCAAATCCCCTGCTGAGGCCGCGTTTACTGAGACACCGCCGGAACAACCGGTAACCGAAGAGATAACTGATGTTCATGAGCCCAGGGAAAAAGAAAAAGAGAGGGAAGACAGGAGGGAAAAACCCTACGATTTCGAGGGTGTTATCTACAATACCGGGGTTCTTGAGATCATGCCCGACGGGTACGGTTTCCTGAGGTCGGCAGATTACAACTACCTGAATTCACCTGACGACATATATGTTTCACAATCGCAGATCAAGCTGTTCGGGCTTAAGACGGGCGACACAATTAAAGGTTCCATCAGGCCCCCAAAGGAAGGTGAAAAATATTTTCCCCTTATAAAAGTAGAGGAGATCAATGGCAGAAGTCCTGATTTCATCAGGGACAGGGTACCCTTCGACTTCCTTACACCTCTCTTTCCCAATGAAAAATTCACTCTTTGCACACCCGGAGAGGGATCGCTCTCGGTGAGAGTGATCGACATGTTTGCCCCGATCGGCAAAGGTCAGCGTGGCCTTATCGTCGCACAGCCAAAAACCGGTAAGACAATCCTCCTGCAGGAGATTGCGAATGCGATTGCAAAATACCACCCTGAAGTATATCTCATGATCCTTCTGGTTGACGAAAGACCTGAAGAGGTAACCGATATGGCCAGGAATGTGAAAGCCGAAGTTATTGCTTCAACTTTCGACGAGCCCGCCGAAAGGCATTGCCGCGTGGCCAACATTGTACTTGAGAAGGCAAAAAGATTAGTGGAATGCGGTCATGATGTCGTTATACTTCTCGACTCCATCACCCGCCTGGCGAGAGCATTTAACACCACTGCTCCTGCCTCGGGCAAGGTCCTTTCAGGTGGTGTCGATTCAAATGCACTTCATAAGCCTAAGCGTTTCTTTGGTGCGGCGAGGAATATTGAAAACGGCGGGTCGCTGACAATTATCGCCACGGCCCTGACTGAAACCGGTTCAAAGATGGACGATGTGATCTTTGAAGAATTCAAGGGAACGGGCAACATGGAACTTCAGCTCGACAGGAAGCTGTCGAACAGAAGGATTTTCCCGTCAATCGATATTCCTGCATCGAGCACAAGGAGGGAAGATCTCCTCCTCAACAAAACTATGATGCAGAAGATATGGGTGCTGAGAAATTACCTGAGCGACATGAACTCGGTTGAAGCAATGGAATTCCTGAGAGACAGGCTTCCACAGACAAAATCAAATGAAGAGTTCCTGCTCACCATGAACGGAAGCTAGCCGCATTTCTTATGCCGGTTTCCAATACTCTCCCGGGTCCATTTATGTAGAATCATTCTGTAAAAAATATCATCAAAATGGTAAAAGATTTTTTCTATCTTTGCCGATTCTGATACTATCATAGTAATTCAATTTAATCTATAAAAATTCAAAATGGGAACAAAGAAATTTATAACATGTGACGGTAACCAGGCCGCATCGCATGTTGCATATATGTTCAGCGAAGTTGCCTGCATATATCCTATTACACCCTCTTCAACAATGGCTGAATACGTGGATGAATGGGCTGCCAACGGGTTGAAGAATATGTTTGGCGAGGAAGTCAAGGTTGTTGAGATGCAGTCTGAGGCAGGCGCTGCCGGAGCCGTGCATGGTGCACTTCAGTCAGGAGCACTCACGACAACATTCACCGCATCACAGGGTCTTCTTCTCATGATCCCCAACATGTACAAGATGGCAGGAGAACTTCTCCCGGCCGTATTCCATGTCAGCGCACGTACCGTAGCGGCACATGCACTCTCAATTTTCGGGGACCACAGCGATATTTATGCAACCCGCCAGACAGGCTTTGCAATGCTTGCAAGCGGCAGCGTCCAGGAGATAATGGATCTTTCAGCGGTAGCTCACCTTACCGCTATCAAATCGAGAATTCCATTCCTTCATTTCTTCGACGGATTCCGGTCATCAGCCGAAGTGCAGAAGATCGAACAGGTTGAAATGGATGATATAAAGAAGCTGGTCGACTGGAAGGCTCTTGAAAACTTCAGGAACAATGCTCTCAACCCTGAGCACCCTGTTACCAGGGGTACGGCGCAGAACCCCGACATATTCTTCCAGGCAAAAGAGGCTGTAAACAAGTTTTACGAGCCCGTTGCCGACATGGTTGCCTCGTATATGAAAGAGATTACCAGAATTACCGGGCGTGAATACAAACCCTTTACTTACTATGGTGATCCCAATGCGGAGAATATCATAATTGCAATGGGTTCTATTACCGACACCACGAAAGAGGTGATTGACTATCTTGCTGAAAAAGGAGAAAAAGCCGGACTGATCTCAGTACATCTTTACAGACCGTTCTCTGCAAAATACCTGTTCGATGTGCTTCCGAACTCGGTAAATAAAATAACCGTTCTTGACAGGACAAAAGAGCCTGGAGCAAACGGCGAACCTCTTTACCTCGACGTTAAGGAGCTGTTCTATGAAAAGAGCGAAAGACCACTGATCATTGGAGGCCGCTACGGGCTAAGTTCAAAAGACACCACACCTGCACAGGTTCTTTCAGTATTTGAGAACATGAAGCTCAGGGAGCCCGTGAACCAGTTTACGGTTGGCATTGTTGATGATGTGACGTTCAAGTCGCTTCCCCTGCTTCCCGAGATCAATGTATGCTGTACGGGAACATTTTCGGCCAAGTTCTACGGACTTGGTTCCGACGGAACTGTCGGCGCCAACAAGAACTCGATCAAGATCATAGGCGATACCACAGATAAATACTGCCAGGCATATTTTGCATACGACTCAAAGAAATCGGGTGGTATTACAACATCCCACCTCCGTTTCGGTGACAGCCCAATAAGGTCGCCTTACCTGGTTAATATGCCAGATTTCGTAGCATGCCATGTTCCCTCCTATCTCGATAAATATGATATGCTGAAAGGCCTGGTAAGGAAAGGCACATTCCTCCTTAACTCGATATGGGATACAGAGGAGACTAAGCACAGGATTCCCGACCATATGAAGAAATATATGGCTGAGAACAAGATAAACTTTTATATAATCAATGCAACCCAGATTGCTGAAGAGCTTGGCCTGGGTACCAGGACCAATACGATTATGCAGGCTGCTTTTTTCAAGGTTTCAGGCGTAATTCCTTACGAAAAGGCCGAGAAAGAGATGAAGAAAGCAATTGAAAAGACCTATGGCAGGAAAGGTGAACACGTGGTTAAGATGAACTACGATGCCATCGACAGGGGAAGTGCAGTAACAAAGATCGAGGTACCGGCCGAATGGGCCAACCTAAAGATCGAGGTCAAAAAAGACACCAGGGATATTCCCGCTTTCATCCGCGATGTGATGGAGCCTATCAACTCACTTAAAGGAGATGAGCTTCCGGTCAGTGCGTTCCTGGGCAGGGAAGATGGTACTTTCCCCGCAGGGACAAGTGCATTTGAGAAGAGAGGTATTGCTGTGAATGTTCCGGAGTGGCAGCCTAACGAATGTATCCAGTGTAACCAGTGTTCATATGTTTGTCCTCACGCTGCGATTCGTCCTTTCCTTCTTACCGAAGAGGAAGCAAAAAATGCACCCGAAGGAACTGCCACGATCCAGGGAATACCCGGGGCACTGAAAGCATACAAATTCAGGATACAGCTCAGCGTTTACGACTGCACGGGTTGCGGTAACTGCGCCGATGTTTGCCCGTCGAAGAACAAGGCGCTCATCATGAAGCCTCTTGAGACACAGCTTGGAGAAGCAGAAAAATGGACCTACATGCACGAAAAGGTAGGATACAAGGACATTGTTGTGGATAAGTTTGTGAACGTCAAGAACAGCCAGTTCTCACAGCCACTGTTCGAGTTTTCGGGAGCATGCGCCGGCTGCGGCGAAACACCTTATATCAAGGCAATCACCCAGCTTTATGGCGACAGGATGGTCATTTCCAATGCGACAGGCTGCTCATCAATATATGGTGGTTCAGCTCCTTCAACACCTTATACGGCAAACAAAAAGGGACACGGTCCGGCATGGGCAAACTCGCTTTTCGAAGACAATGCCGAGTATGGTTATGGTCTCAGCCTCGGAAGTTCAAAGCTCAGGGAGAGGATTGCCTTAAGAATGAAAAGTGCTGTTGAATCGGGTGCTGCTGCAGGCGAAACAAAGGCAGCGTTTGAAGAATGGCTCGGCGCGATGAATATTGCTGAAGCTTCAAGATCAGCCTCAGCCAAAGTCATTGCCGCATGCGAAAAGGACAAATCGGAAGTTACCGGTGAGATACTCAGCCTTAAGCAATATCTTGTCAAGAAATCGCATTGGATCTTCGGTGGTGATGGCTGGGCATATGACATCGGTTATGGCGGGCTTGATCATGTACTTGCTTCGGGTGAAGATGTGAATATCCTGGTTCTCGATACGGAAGTTTATTCCAATACCGGAGGTCAGGCATCAAAATCGACTCCTGCCGGTGCAGTTGCCAAATTTGCAGCTTCAGGTAAGAAGATACGCAAGAAGGATCTCGGAATGATGGCAATAAGCTACGGTTATGTTTATGTTGCCCAGGTATCGATGGGTGCAAGCAATTCCCAGTACCTTAAAGCGATCAAGGAAGCTGAAGCTTACCCGGGGCCGTCATTAATAATTGCCTACGCACCATGTATCAACCACGGCCTTCGCGACGGAATGGGCAGATCGCAGGAACAGATGGACAGGGCAGTCAAATCGGGCTACTGGCACCTTTACAGGTACAACCCGCTTCTCGAGAACGAAGGCAAGAATCCGTTCACCCTCGATTCAAAGGAACCCGACTGGACACAGTTCCAGGAGTTCCTGAATTCAGAAGTACGATATACCTCTCTCAGGAAATCATTCCCGAAAGAAGCCGAGACACTTTTCAAGGCCGCGGAAGAGAATGCAAAATGGAGATATAAGAGTTACCAGAGAATGGCTGCCTTGCAGCAGTAATTCACTGCTACGGAATAAAGAGAGTGCCCCGGGAAGGCACTCTCTTTCTATTTAGCATACACAGTGTTTACCATATTTTTTCTACATTTGCACGCTGAAAACAGTGATGGCAAGGATCCTGGCAATAGATTACGGGAAAAAACGCGCTGGATTTGCGGTTACTGACCCTCTCCAGATGATAGCATCACCTCTTGCGACAGTTCCGGCAGGTGAAGCAGAATCATTTATTTCTGAGTACATTGCAAAAGAGGATGTTGTGGAAATTGTAATCGGTTATCCTGTCACACTGAACAATGAACCAAGCGAATCTGTTAAATACATCGAACCGTTCATTAAAAAAATTAAGAAGACTTTCCCCGGAATCGTGGTGACAACTTTTGATGAAAGATTCACATCAAGGATTGCCTTCAGAGCCATGATCGACGGAGGTCTCAGGAAAAAAGAGAGAAGGGACAAGGGAATGGTCGACAGGATAAGCGCTTCCGTTATCCTTCAATCCTTCCTCGAAAGAAGAGCTTTTCTAAAGGAAAAAGAGAGATTAAGATGATATATCCCATTGTGGTTTACGGCCATCCCGTACTTAAAAAAGTTGCTGTTGAAATAGACCGGGATTATCCAGGACTAAAGCAGTTCGTTGCCGATATGTTCGAAACGATGTACCAGGCTGAAGGACTTGGCCTTGCTGCACCCCAGCTTGGAAAATCAATCAGGCTGTTCGTTATAGATGGGGAACCGGTAGCCGAAGATGAACCAGACTTCAGGGACTTTAAAAAAGCTTTCATAAATGCCCATATCGTTGAGAAAAGCGGTGACCTCGTCGTGATGAACGAGGGATGCCTCAGCATACCAGGTATTCGTGAAGAGGTTAAAAGAGAAGGTCATATCAGGATCCGGTACTACGACGAGAACTGGGAATACCACGATGAGACATACGAAGGATATCCTGCCAGGGTAATCCAGCACGAATATGACCATCTCGACGGAAAGCTGTTCGTGGAGAAGATCAACCCCCTGAAAAAACAGCTCATCAAAGGTAAATTACTCGATATCGCGAAAGGCAAGTTTGATGCCAGTTACCGGACCTCGGTCTATACCCCAAGGAAAGGAAGGAGCTAACTCCTGACTCCATACTCCAGACTTTTTTCCTAACTTTATACTGTCTCAACAGCTGTATAATGTGCTAAACAGGGAAATACCCTTTTTCAGGATATGCCTGTTATTATGCCTTGGAGTAATAGCCGGCAGGTTTCTTCATCCGACCCCAGCATTTTGCCTCGTGATGACAGTTACCGTGGCCGTACTGTTCCTAATAGCATCAAGGTTCAACAATCATCCTGTCAATTCAGTATTTGGGATCTCATTTTCAGCGGCCCTTTTTACAGCCGGCATGATTCTTTATCTTGCAAAAGAGCAAAGCTGCACGCTTCTCCCGGAGAAAAATACAGTAATCTCAGCCACTGTATCGGATTTTCCCGAGGAGAAACCCAGGACCCTGATGTTCACTGCCGGAATGAATTGTGATCTGACTTTGCCTGAAAAGGAGGAACTGAAGGGATCAATATTAATTTATCTCCGAAAGGACTCAGTTGTGCCGGACCTCTCACCCGGCGACAGGATAATCATCCGGTGCATACCTCACCCTGTTGTGAACAGGGGCAATCCCTGTGAATTTGACTATCAGTATTATATGGAATCGCGTGGTATCCGTTACTATACACTTATATCCGGACCGGACCTGCTTGAGGTTGTCATTTCGCGTAAGAAGAGCCTTGAGGAGAGAGCCCTTATTATCAGGAAAAGGATCATCGGAATGTTCAGCGACAGGGGTATCAGAGGCGAGAGGCTGGCCCTGGCATCAGCCATTACTCTTGGTGACAAGAGTCATCTCGACAATGACCAGAAGCAGATATTCATTACAGCCGGGATAATGCACATAATGGCCGTTTCGGGGCTTCACGCGGTAATTCTCAGTTACTTCATCTTCTCTGTGCTGTTTTTCATGAAGGGACGGTATGAAATAATGCGCGTTATTATAGCGGTCGTGTTTCTGTGGTTCTTTGCTTTTATAACAGGACTTACCCCGTCGGTACTGAGGGCCACAATAATGTTTTCATTTATCCAGGCCGGCAAATTGCTCAGGCGGCCGGCAAATTCGGTAAATTCAGTTCTCGCCTCGGCTGTCGTACTGATACTGATGAATCCTTCGGTAATCTTCGACGCAGGTTTTCTCCTCTCCTACTCCGCAGTCATCTATATAATCATTTTCTTCAGGGAAATCTACACACTGTTTCACTTCAGAAACCGTCTTGCCGACCTTACCTGGCAGTCGGCAGCTGTTACAATCTCGGCCCAGGCAGGCACCCTGCCCCTGACAATTTTTCTTTTCAACAGGTTTCCCGTATGGTTTATACTCACAAATGTTATAATTGTCCCGGTTTCCTCACTTCTGATCATTGCAGGCGCGATGGTACCTATGACATACCCGGTGGCAGCAATATCCGGGATTCTTGCCAGGGTACTTGATTTCCTTACCTGGCTCACCGAATTCCTTACCTGGAAGGCATCTTCACTTCCGCTGGCATCAATCAACAATATTGGCTTCCCTGTTGTTCCATTCATAATTCTCACCATTGCCTTGTTCCTGCTGATGTGGTACCTCCTGAAAAAGCCCAGAATCAGCTCTGTATTACCTTTTGCATCCTTGCTAATTTTTGCCATTTCACTTGGTGCAAGAGATCTGGCTACCGCGAATTCGGGTGAGCTTATTGTGTATAACACCGGAAGGGATGCAGCAGTGGGCCTGAGAGATGGGCGAAGACTGGTGGTTTATTCAGCATCTGATACCATGCCCCGTGAGGTTGTGCGGCATATATCGGTCCTCGGCCTTAAACCCGAGCAGCACAGGATTGATAATAATCCGGAATACATCGAATTCAGAGGGCAGAAAATAATGATTTCTGATAAACCTCATAAGGAATATGGAATTCCAGAAGGCACCAGGATAATGATCTTTACATCGTCTTTTCATTCTGCCAGTCGTGATAGCTTTCCCGAAATCCCCAACGATATGCTTGTCATTTCAGCGGGTTCGGTAAAGCCTCCAGCCGGCAGTATCAGGCGTGGCAGCGTGCTTTCTTTCTGGGGCATTAACGAAAAAGGGGCATACCGAAGGAGAATGTGAGACCTAAAAGAATTACAGTAAAATGCTTGAGTATTACACTATTTATGTCTTATTTTGCATGTTTTTTCAATAAGACTTTATGAGAATTATTATTGCCGGGGCCGGGGAGGTAGGCACGCATCTTGCCAAGATGCTATCGAATGAAAATCATGAAATTCTCCTGATTGATTCTGAGGAAGAACGGCTGAGACCAATCGATTCCTCACTCGATGTACTTACCTACCATGGATCTGCCACATCTGTGCACCTTCTGCAGAATGCCATGAAAAAGAAGACCGATCTTTTCATAGCTGTCACGCACTCGGAAAACACGAATATTACCTCAGCAATTCTGGCCAAGAGGCTCGGAGCGCAAAAGACTATTGCAAGGATTGACAACCTCGAATATCTGGAGCATGCAAATGAAGAGTTTTTCATGTCTCTGGGAATTGATTCGCTTATTTATCCCGAACTTATAGCAGCGAGGGAGGTACTTGGCCTGCTTCACGAGACCGGAACCACGGAGTTCATGGAATTCTCAGGGGGAAAACTTGCCATGTACGTGCAGAAACTGGATGAGAAGGCACCTATTATAAACAAGAGCCTCGAGGAAATCGCGTCAAGAAGCAGGGGTGAGAAATACAGGGCCGTTGCGATAAAAAGGGGTGACCAGACTATAATACCCGGAGGAGACGAGCAGTTTCTGCTTGGCGACCTTGTTTTTGTAATCTCTACGCACGAGGGAATCAATGAGATGATGAAGACTTCGGGCAAGGAGAATTTTGAGGCTAAAAGCATAATGATTGTCGGCGGAAGCAGGATCGGGAAGCACGTTGCGCTATACATGCAGAAATCATGCGAGGTCAAGCTTATCGACTCAAGCATGGAAAGGTGCGAATCCCTGGCTGAATTCCTTGAAAACACCCTTATAATAAACGGCGATTGCAGGAATGCGGAGCTTCTCACTAGAGAGGGCATTACCAAGATGGACTGTTTTATAGCAGTCACCGGTAATTCGGAGACCAATATACTGTCATGCCTTCTGGCGAAACGGATGGGGGTCAAGAAGACGATCGCCGAGGTTGAGAATATGGAGTATATTAACCTCGCCGAGAATATCGGAATTGATACAATCATCAACAAGAAGATATCCGCTGCAAGCAGGATATTCAGGCACACCTCGAACCCGAATGTCACCCAGGTTAAATATCTTACAGGGGCAGATGCCGAAGTGATTGAATTTAATGTGCCTGTAAATGCCAAAATTACAAAGGGAACACTGAGGAGCATGGATTTTCCTGATGATGCCATTGTTGGTGGCGGAACGCGCGACGGGGTGCCTTTTATTGCAACGGGCGACACAATTATCAAGGCTAACGACAAGGTAGTGGTCTTTACACTTCCCACGGCTTACGATAAGCTTTCCAGATTCTTTACCTGATCTTCCTGTATGATCAATTACAGAATAATTGCCAGGGTATTCAGTATCCTGCTGATTTTCGAGGGTTTCATGATGCTTTTTGCCGCCCTTATATCAGTTATTTACCAGGAGAACACATCGAGGTACTTTTTCTATTCGGCCCTCCTCACGACTCTGACAGGCATTCTCACCTTCACTCCCCTGAAGGACGAGGATAAAGCCTACGGAAGCCGTGAAGGACATATAATTGTAGCGGGCATATGGGTCATTTTCGCCCTTTTCGGCACCCTTCCTTATCTTTTCAGCGGAACAATTCACGGCTTCACAAACGCATTCTTCGAGTCCATGTCGGGCTTCACAACAACGGGTGCGACGATTGTAACAGACATCGACACTCTTCCCAAAGGGATACTATTCTGGAGAAGCCTTACCCAGTGGATCGGGGGAATGGGCGTGATATTCCTTTCACTTTACATCCTTCCCGTCTTCAGGGATCTGAACATCCAGTTGTCGACAACTGAATTCGCAGGCCAGGCTTCTGATAAGATTCATCCGAAAGTTGTCGAGACGGTGAAAAGGCTCGTTGCCCTGTATATCATTCTCACGTTGGGAGAGATTGTTTTGCTTAATCTTGCCGGGATGTCATTTTTTGACTCGGTCTGCCAGTCTTTCAGCACCCTCTCCACCGGGGGATTCTCTACACATAACAACAGTCTTGCAGTCTACTCCTCCCCTTACATCAAGATTATTTTAACCATTTTCATGTTCCTGGCAGGTACGAACATGACAATTGTTTATTTCGGGGCAAAGCGTAATTTCGGAAGGGTATCGGGAAGCAGTGAGTTTTTGTATTATATGGGAATCTGTGTATTTTTCAGCCTGCTCGTATCGGGAATACTTTTCTACAAGGAGATTTTCAATTCTGCCGATTCATTGATTAACGGAACATTTCAGGTAATTTCAATCATATCTTCTACAGGGTTCTATACCAGCAATTATGGCCAGTGGGGAAACTTTGCAGTTCTGATCATACTGGTACTGATGCTCACCGGCGGGACCACCGGCTCAGCGAGCGGCGGGATAAAGATCACAAGACTTATGCTGATGGCACGGAACAACAGGATGGAGCTACGCAGGCTCATCCACCCTAATGCATATATCCCAGTTAGGGTGAACAACAAGATAGTACCACACAACCTGGTATATAATACGCTTGTTTTCGTCGCACTCTATTTCCTGATTATCTGTGCCAGCTCCCTTATAATTTCCTTCATGGGATTTGACCTGATAACTTCGTTCAGCACCTCAGCTTCGATGCTTGGCAACATTGGTCCTTCAATCGGTGCTTTCGGACCATTTTCGACATACGCCGCCATGCCTGGAGCAGGAAAGCTTTTCCTCAGCGCACTTATGCTCCTCGGGAGGCTCGAGCTGATGACAGTTCTGATTTTATTTGCCAGAAGCTTTTACAGGAAGTAATTTCAAAGCTCCAGTTCGCCCAGTCCCTGCCTGATGACTTCAAAATGGTCACCGGTGCAGTCAACTATCGTGGAGGCTTCATTCCTGCCATATCCTCCGTCGATTACGATTTCAGCGAAATCACGATATTTTTCATGGATGAGCTCCGGATCGGTAATATACTCTATGACTCCATCCTGGTCGTGAATTGAAGTAGTAATAACGGGTCTGCCCAGTTCCCTCACTACCTCCAGTATAATATTATTATCAGGTATTCTTATCCCGACGGTCCTCTTCTTATTCTTGAACATCCTGGGGATCTGGTTATTTGCCTGGACGATAAAAGTAAAAGGTCCCGGCAGGTTACGCTTCAGCAGCTTGAAAAGGTTATTGTCGCGGATCACGGTATATTCTGACAGCTGGCTCATATCATGAAATATCAGCGACAGGTCGGGGTTCCTGGGATCAAGCCCCTTGAAGCGTGCGATCCTGTCAATGGTCTTTACGGCAAGTATATCGCAACCCATTGCATAGACCGTATCTGTCGGATAGATAATTATTTTTCCCAGTTCAAGTGCATCCACCACCTTCCTGATCTCGCGGGCATTGGGGTTTTCGGGATAGATCTTTAACAGCATTGAAAAGATTTGAAATGTACCGGAAGGTATTAACCTCTCTTTCAATTCCAAGTACTCCAAGTACTCCAAGTACTTTAAATACTCCAAGTACTAAAAAAAAGGGTAAGCTACTTATATCGCACCGCTTCAACCGCCTACCCTTGCTACCTTCCGATCCTGGGGGAGTTCAGCAGGAGCTGGTCGTATAAGACTTACCCGGTGCAAAAGTACTAACTTTTATCTTTCCTTCAAAATAAATTATCAATTGCCTCAATCCCGCTTTTTGTTATTTTAGTCTATATTTGTCTGTCATTTTGAAAAACAACCTAACACCTGATGATATGGATGATAAAGTATCTGTTTGGAAGGCTAACCTGCAGAATGGTATAATCCTGGGAATGACAGGAGTGGTCTATTCTCTTCTCATGTACTTCCTCGATCTTACTTTCAACAAGCCGCTTGGATATGCATTTTTCGTGGTCCTTATCGTTCTCCTTTATTTCCTCATAAAATCATACAGGGATAATTACCTTCATGGCTACATTACCTACGGAGCATCACTAGGGGCCGGCGTCATCATATTTCTTTATTTTTCGGTCATATCCGCAATTTTCACGTATATACTTTATAAATATATCGACCCGGATCTTGTTAAGAAACAGCTTGCAATGACGGAAGAGCTGATGATCAGGAGAAATACTTCGCAGCAGATTATCGATGCATCGATTGCAATGCAGAAAAAACTGATGATTCCCGAATTCATTGCCCCGATGAGTATAATCACAAATATGTTTTTTGGCACGGTCCTTTCTCTTCTTGTAAGCATATTTACAAGGAAAGAAGGGAACCCCCTTGTTGATGCACCAACAAATTAAAACCAGCCGCTGATGGATCTTTCAGTAGTCATCCCGGTTTTCAATGAGGAAGAGTCACTTCCTGAACTTACTGCCTGGATAGAAAGGATTTGCTCCGGGGCAGGACTCTCATTCGAGGTTATTTTTGTTGATGATGGCAGCAGCGATTCTTCATGGAACGTAATAGAGGATCTGTCAAAAAAGAACAGCTTCATAAAAGCGGCAAGGTTCAGGAGAAACTATGGAAAAGCCGCGGCCCTTCACACAGGTTTCTCAAAATCGGCAGGTGATGTTGTTATCACAATGGACAGCGACCTGCAGGACAGCCCTGATGAAATACCTGAACTGGTAAGGATGATCCGCGAGGATGGTTTCGACCTGGTATCGGGCTGGAAGAAGAAAAGATATGATCCTTTTATCAAAAGGCTCACCAGTAAATTCTACAATGGAACGGCCAGGTGGTCATCGGGAATAAAGCTGCATGATTTCAACTGCGGGCTGAAAGCATACCGGAATGAAGTCGTCAAGAGCATTGAAGTCTTTGGAGAGATGCACAGGTATATTCCCATGCTAGCAAAGGAAGCCGGCTTTAAAAAGATAGGTGAGAAGGTTGTGATCCACCGGGCCAGGAAATACGGCATCACAAAATATGGTCTTGACAGGTTTGTGAAAGGTTATCTCGATCTACTCACAATAGGGTTCATCACAAAGTATGGCAAAAGCCCCATGCATCTGTTCGGGAGCCTGGGCACCCTGATGTTTCTCATTGGGTTCATTACTGCCGGATTCCTGGGCGGAAGAAAATTATGGTATGTCTATCACAACTGGAGGGCACCGCTGGTAACAGGAAGCCCGTGGTTTTACATTGCCCTGACCGTGATGATCCTTGGAACTTTGCTTTTTCTGACCGGGTTCCTGGGCGAGCTGATAAACAGGAATTCATCGGAAAGGAATAATTACCAGTTAAGCAAGACTCTGAACTTCTGACCGGCAATTCACGGTAACATTTCAGCTGAAGCGCGCGAATAATCTTCAGGTATTCCGATATCTATGAAATATGAATCTGAAATAAACGCGCTGATAAGAGAAGTTCGTGTCAGCCTTTCCATCATATTCTTTTCAAAAGAGAATTTTTCACCTGGTGCATTTAATTTCAGCCACTCCTTCCGCAGAATATAGACACCCCCGCTTATAAGTCCTTCCCTGCAGTATTTTTTTTCATTGAAAGAGACAATCCTTTGCCCGTCAACAGAAACACTGCCGTAACGGTCGAAGTTTTTCATCGGCTTAAGCGCAACGGAAAGGTCCGCATTTTCCGAAAGGAATGAACGCTGGAACCCATCCATGTCAACATCGAACAATGTATCGCCATTAATGACAAAAAAATAATCGTTGTCAACCAGGGATGAAGCAAGCAGCATAGCCCCGCCTGTACCCATCGGTTCTCTTTCCACAGAATAACGTAGCGACATCCTTCCGAAGGCATTTCCAAAGTAATTGCTTATATAGTCGTTTTTATAGCCGGTCGCAAGAATTACCCTGTCAAAATTCTGCCCTGAAAGCAGCCTCAGAACGTAATGAAGAAATGGCTTACCATTTACGGGAGCCATAGCCTTCGGCAAATCGCCGACCACCTCCCTGAGCCTTGTACCCAGACCCCCTGCAAGTATTACTGCTTCCCTTCCCATTTCAGATTGTCCAGCTCTCAAGTCCCTGGCGGGTAAACTCATACCTGCGGGGATGCCCGCCGAATTTTTCGAGTGCGCCTAGAACGCTGTACCGGGAGTTGCCGGGACAATAGAAGAACATGAAGCCTCCTCCGCCGGCCCCGCTTATCTTTCCTCCGGTAGCACCTGCCTTCATAGCCGCATCATATATTTCATCAATCTGGCTGTTCGAGATACCATCAGCCATCTGCTTCTTGAACTGCCATGAGATATTCAGCAATTCACCGATTACATCCAGATTGCCTTTTAATATAGCCTCTTTCATCTCGATCGCCAGCTCTTTCAGCTTATGCATGGCTTCCACGGCTCTCTTTGAATCCTTTTCCACGTTTTTCTGCTGCTCTTCAATGATTTCAGAGGAAATTCTGCTTGTCCTTGTATAGAACAGGATGATATTATTTGAGAGCTCATTAAGCACCTGATCCTTAATGCGGAGAGGATTAACAATTACCTTCCCCTTGTCGTAAAATTCCATGAAATTGACCCCGCCGAAGGTGGCGGCGTACTGATCCTGCTTTCCACCCGCCATCCCGAGATCTGTGCGCTCAATGTCATATGCCAGCCTGGCAAGGTCATATTCACCAAGTGGAAGCCTGAACCATTCGGCAAAAGCTCCCAGTACAGAAGTCACAAGGGTTGAAGAAGTACCAAGTCCTGATCCTGCAGGAGCATCAACGAATGTCGTGATTGCAAACGACTTTGGTTCAAGCCCGTAATCCTTAACCACCCTGTTATAAACTCCCTTTATGAGATCGAGATTCCCGTCAATAATAAGTTCACCGGCCGAATCGAAGACAGATTCGGTCATCTTGTCAACCGACTTCAGGATTATTTTTCCATTGTTGAGAGGTTCAATGGTTGCATAGGCGTAAAGGTTAACGCTGGCATTCAGAACTGCTCCGCCGTAAATATCCGAGTAGGGTGAAACATCCGTGCCTCCTCCCGCGAGGCCCAGTCTCAATGGCGCTTTACTTCTTATTATCATTACTTACAGTCTGGTTATAAATATTCAGGATTGTTCCCGTCATTTTGCTCCACAGGTACTTTTTTTTCTCCTCTTTAACATTCGTGATAAATTCATCGCGCCTGCCGCTGCTGAAGAAATCATTTATGGCGGCTGCTATTTCTCCCGGGTCGGCACCGACCACGT
>Ga0335071_10001120_pt1 | contig 28800 bp, 6 predicted proteins | sample Lox_Sample_15_FD_206724 | JGI IMG/M metagenome (GOLD analysis project Ga0335071, IMG submission 206724) | Soil microbial communities from Loxahatchee National Wildlife Refuge, Florida, United States - Lox_Sample_1.5 | ecosystem: Environmental > Terrestrial > Soil > Wetlands | place: USA: Florida...
CATTGGCAAGCCATGAACCGGTTACTCCAGCCGGGAGACCCGTGAAGGTTGCACCTGTTGCACCTGTGGTTGCATAGGTAATGTTGGTGATTGCAGTATTGATACACTTCGTTTGTGCATCGGTTCCAGGTGCACTGGTAAGTGTGATCGTGTTGGCAGGAGTGACAATTATTGAACCCGTTGCTGTCACAACAGCGCAACCGCCTGTAAGCGTTACGGTATAATTGAATGTTCCGGATGCCGTCGGTGTACCGCTTATTGTAACAACATTTGCCGCCCATACTCCACTCACACCAGCAGGTAATCCAGCTACCGTAGCTCCGGTTGCCCCGGTTGTGGAGTATGTAATATTGGTAATTGCAGTATTAATACATTTTGTCTGATTATCGGTTCCTCCCGCGGAAGTCAGCGTTATGGTATTCTTCGGGGTAATAGTCACATTGGTATTTGCCGTACCTGTGCAGCCGCTGGCATTGGTGATCGTGAGTGTGTACACTCCACCCATAGCAAGTGTAGCTGTTGCAATGGTCGGGTTCTGAAGGGTTGATGTGAATCCATTTGGTCCCGTCCACGAGTACGATGTCATTCCATTCGGTCCACCGCTAAGATTTATTGTACCGGTTTCGCAGACAGGGCTGTTGCTTGAAGCGGTTGCTACAAGTGCAGCAGGCTGCGTTATGGTAACAGGAACATTTGTCGTACAAAGGTTGGCATCCCGTATTGTAATTGTATATGAAGCTGCTGTCAGACCTGTGAATGTTGCTGAAACCTGGTACCCGCCTCCATTTAGGCTATACTGATATGGAGAAGTACCTCCTGATGCAAAGATTGTAACCTGGCCATCATTGCCGCCGTTACATGTAACATTTGTCTGTGATGAGATTGCTCCGGTAAGTATTGCCGGCTGTGTGATAGTTACAGGCACAATTACCGTACAGAGTTTTGTGTCACGCACCGTTACGGAATGTCCTCCGGCTGAGAGTCCGCTGAAATTACCCAGGCCCTGGTATGCACCACCATCAAGGCTATACTGGTAGCCAGGTGTTCCTCCGGCTCCGGCAACCGTAACTGCACCGGTCGAGTTACCGTTGCAATCGACATTTGTCTGAAGTACAATAGATCCTGTCAGCAATGCCGGCTGGGTTATATTGACAGGAACTGTTTTGGTGCAGAGATGTGCATCCTGAACTGTAATTGTATGGGCACCAGAGGTCAGGCCACTGAACGTAGTGGAAGCCTGGTATGCCCCGCCATCAATATTATACAGGTAAGGAGCTGTCCCTCCTGAAGCAGTCACAGTCACACTGCCATCATTACCACCGTTGCAGCTGACATTGGTTTGTGAGGATATGCTGCCGACGATTGCAGTTGGTTGTGAGATTGTGAACGGGACATCAAAGGTGCAAAGTAATGCGTCCCTCACTGTAACGGTATGATTCCCGATTCCTATCCCGCTGAACGTACCACTGGCCTGGTAGGCACCCCCATCGAGTGAATATGTGTACGGTGCCAGACCTGTGCCGGCCGTAGCTGCTGCTGTAACAGAGCCGTCGGACAGTCCGTTGCAGGAAACATCTGTTTTGGCAGTTATTGTACCCTGAACATTATAGATAGTAACATCTACAAACACAGTACCTGAGCAGGATGCTGCATTGGTCACATCGACTGAAACTTTACCGGTAGCACCTGTACTCCAGCGAACCTTGACAAAGTTAACTCCGGCTGTCCCGCCTCCAGTAACTGTCCCGCCTGTTACTGTCCAGGCATAAGACGGATATGTGGTCGTTAAAGTATAGGTATATTCAGTATTGGCACATACTGAAATGACAGGGCTATTGAAAGCCGGTACCGGAACGGCATTTATTGTCACAGAATCAACAACCTGTGACGTACACGGGTTGCCAAGAATATCATTCTTTGTCTTGGTCACTGCAACAACACCCTGGGTTACACCCATATTCCATTTTACATCAACACTGTTTGTATTTGTCGGTGTAAGGAATGTTCCGTTGGTTACATTCCATGAATATGTTGCTCCGGCGTCATTTACAACTGAATAGGTATATGTTCCGCCTTCACATGCAACCGGGTAATTGATTGTAATGTTGCTGAATAGGATCCCCGACTTGACAAGTATCATGGTGGAGGAACTTGTACATCCGTTTCCATCGGTCACTGTCAGGCGAATATGGTATGTCCCGTCGGGCATCAGGTTATTAAACCATGGCGACGTCATCGTACTCGTACTGGCAAAGTGGAAGAACGGAGGTATCGCATCAAAGTTTATGAACGGCTGAACACCTGATTCGAGGCAGTCCCAGAAATATGAGTACACACCATTACCTCCGGAGACAGTTGCCGAGTATGAAGCGAATGGTCCGGCAAGGTCGCAATTGCTGAGGTTAACTCCGCTCACTGATAATGAAGTAGATACAGTTATCTGAATGACGGCTGAGCGTGAGTTGCCATGACTGTCAGTTGCCTGAACAGTAACATTCTTCGTGCCTTCATCAACACAGGTGAATGTGTTTGGCGTCACAGTAAGATTAACTGTACCGCAGTTATCATATGACCCGTTGTCTATATCTGACGGCAACAATGTTCCAGTACCTGAGGCACCGAGAACAAGCGTGAACGGTTTTGTTACAATCACCGGTTTCACGGTGTCCCTGACAGTTACCTGCGATATACAGGTACCTGAATTTCCTGCCGCATCGGTAACCGTAAGCGTGACAGGAACAGATGCTCCTATATCAGAACAGGTAAAGTTTGTCTTGCTGAGGAATTTGGATGGAGCCGGATCACAATTATCCGTTGATCCGTTGTCCACGTCTGTAACTGCAAGTGTAACGTTCCCGGTATTGTCAACATATATGGTTGCATTTTTGCAAACTGCTGTCGGTGGTGTTACATCAGCCTTTGTAACATTATATGTCGGGGTTGTGGTAACACATCCGGTTGCATTTGTCTCTGTAACGGTAAGTGTACCGATACCGGCTGCTCCCCAATTGATAGTAACCGTATTTCCTGTAGCAGAACCTGAAATAGATCCGCCGGTGACAGCCCAGAGATAAGTATGTCCGGCAACGAGAGGAGTTGAGTAGACAATTCCTGAAGCATTAGGACAAACGGCGTTGCTGCCTGTAATAACCGGTGCGGGGTTTGCTGAGACTATTATCTTTCCTGTCGCGCTGACAGCTCCGCAGCCGCCTGTAAGGGTTACTGTATAATTGAAAGTTCCGGTTGCTGTCGGAGATCCTGCAATTGAAACGACATTAGCTGCCCAAGATCCGGTCACACCAGCAGGTAAACCTGTGACATTAGCACCAGTGGCTCCTGTTGTTGCATAGGTTATGTTGGTTATGGCTACATTCTGGCATGCATTCTGGTTATCTGTACCTACTGCCGAAGTAAGTGTAATTGTGTTTGTGGCATTGACGACGATAGTTCCTGTTGCAGTTCCACCTCCACATCCACCTGTGAGGGTCACGGTATAATTAAATGTACCAGAGGCTGTAGGTGTTCCGGAAATGGTCACAACATTGGCTGCCCAGTTACCGGTTACACCTGCAGGAAGTGCTGTAAATGTAGCTCCCGTTGCGCCGGTGGTCGCATATGTAATACTCGTGATTGCGGTACTTATACATTTTGTCTGATTATCTGTTCCCGGCGCCGATGTAAGTGTAATAGTGTTCACCGGTGACACTGTAATTGTGCCGTTTGCAGTTCCTCCACCGCAACCACCTGTCATGGTAACAGTATAATTGAAAGTACCTGAAACGGTAGGTGTTCCGCTTATTGTTACAACATTGCCTGCCCAGTTGCCGGTAACCCCGGCAGGAAGTCCTGTAAAAGTGGCTCCTGTGGCTCCCGTGGTGGCGTATGTAATGTTGGTAATAGCCGTATTTATGCACTTTGTCTGCGCATCTGTTCCAGGTGCCGAGGTAAGTGTAATTGTATTATTCGGGGTAACGGTAATCGTACCTGTCGCAGTTCCTCCGCCACAACCACCGGTCATGGTAACAGTGTAATTGAAAGTACCTGAAACGGTAGGTGTACCGGAAATGGTAACAACATTGGCTGCCCAGTTACCGGTTACGCCGGCAGGCAGTCCTGAATAGGTAGCTCCCGTTGCACCGGTGGTAGCATAGGTGATACTGGTAATCGCGGTATTAATACACTTAACCTGGGTATCGGTCCCCGGTGCACTGGTAAGTGTAATCGTATTATTCGGAGTTACTGTAATGGTTCCTGTTGCAGTACCGCCGCCACAGCCACCTGTCATGGTGACCGTGTAATTAAATGTACCGGATACAGTTGGCGTGCCGCTTATGGTAACAACATTGGCTGCCCAGTTACCGGTTACACCTGCAGGTAATCCTGTAAAGGTTGAGCCAGTGGCCCCGGTTGTTGCATAAATAATATTTGTAACCGCAGTGTTGATACACTTTGTCTGGGCATCACTGCCGGGTGCGCTTATTAAAGTAATTGTATTGGCAGGTGTGACAGTTATCGTGCCGGTTGCAGTTCCCCCGCCGCAACCGCCTGTCATTGTAACAGTATAATTGAATGTGCCTGATACGGTAGGCGTTCCGCTTATTGTTACAACATTGGCGGCCCAGTTCCCCGTAACACCTGCAGGAAGTCCTGCAAAAGTGGCTCCGGCGGCGCCGGTGGTAGCGTATGTAATGTTGGTAATTGCCGTATTTATGCACTTTGTCTGCGCATCTGTTCCGGGTGCAGAGGTAAGTGTTATCGTATTATTCGGGGTAACGGTAATCGTACCTGTTGCAGTTCCTCCTCCGCAACCGCCTGTCATGGTAACGGTATAATTGAAAGTACCTGAAGCGGTAGGTGTTCCCGAAATGGTCACAACATTGGCTGCCCAGTTGCCGGTTACGCCGGCAGGCAGTCCTGAATAGGTAGCTCCAGTTGCACCGGTGGTAGCATAGGTAATACTGGTGATAGCGGTATTAATACACTTTGTCTGGGCGTCAGTTCCGGGTGCAGAGGTCAATGTAATTGTATTGGCCGGTGTAACAGTTATTGTGCCTGTTGCAGTTCCGCCGCCACAGCCACCTGTCATGGTGACCGTGTAATTAAATGTACCGGATGAAGTTGGCGTACCGCTTATTGTAACGACTGCAGCGGCCCAGTTACCTGTGACACCCGCCGGAAGACCTGAGAAAGTTGCTCCGGTTGCACCAGTCGTTGCATATGTAATATTGGTGATTATAGTGTTGATACACTTTGTCTGGGCATCCGTTCCCGGAGCGGAGGTAAGTGTAATCGTATTTGCAGGAGTAACGGTTATTGTACCGGTTGCAGTTCCCCCGCCGCAACCGCCTGTCATAGTAACAGTATAATTGAATGTGCCTGATACGGTAGGCGTTCCGCTTATTGTTACAACATTGGCGGCCCAGTTCCCCGTAACCCCTGCAGGAAGTCCTGCAAAAGTAGCTCCGGCGGCGCCAGTGGTTGCATAAGTAATACTGGTAATTGCAGTGTTGATACACTTTGTCTGTGCATCGGTTCCCGGTGCTGAGGTAAGTGTAATTGTATTATTCGGGGTTACGGTAATCGTACCTGTCGCAGTTCCACCACCACAACCGCCTGTCATGGTGACGGTATAATTGAAGGTGCCAGAAGCGGTGGGTGTCCCTGAAATGGTTACAACATTGGCTGCCCAGTTACCGGTTACGCCGGCAGGCAGTCCTGTAAAGGTGGCACCTGTTGCCCCGGTAGTTGCATAAGTGATACTGGTGATAGCGGTATTAATACACTTTGTCTGGGCGTCAGTTCCGGGTGCGGAAGTCAATGTAATTGTATTGGCAGGTGAAACAGTAATTGATCCTGTAGCTGTTCCGCCACCGCAACCGCCGGTCATTGTAACCGTGTAATTGAAGGTCCCCGAGGCAGTAGGTGTTCCGCTTATGGTCACAACATTGGCTGCCCAGTTCCCTGTAACACCTGCAGGAAGACCGGTGAAGGTTGCACCAGTTGCTCCTGTAGTGGCGTAAGTAATACTTGTAATAGCCGAGTTTATGCAGGCCGTCTGTGCATTTGTACCGGGAGCTGACGTGAGTGTGATAGTATTGGCTGGTGTTACCGTTATACTGCCTGTTGCGAAGCTGGCCCCGCAGCCGCCGGTCATGGTAACATTGTAATTAAAAGTTCCGGAGGCTGTTGGTGTTCCGCTAATAGTTACAACATTGGCTGCCCATGAGCCTGTAACGCCGGCTGGAAGTCCTGTGACTGATGCCCCGGTAGCTCCTGTGGTCGCGTAAGTGATATTCGTAACAGCAGTATTGATACACAATGTCTGAGCATCGCTTCCGGCACCTGAAGTAAGTGTTATCGTATTGTTCGGTGAGACTATTATGGTCCCAGATGCCGATCCGGCGCCGCAACCGCCCGTAAGGGTAATTGTATAATTAAATGTTCCTGAGGCGGTAGGTGTTCCACTTATTGTTGCAACATTGGCCGCCCAGTTCCCTGTTACTCCTGAAGGAAGACCTGCAAAGGTTGCCCCCGTGGCGGTGGTTGTCGAATATGTAATGTTGGTAATGGCGGTATTGATACACTCTGTCTGGTTATCGGTTCCGGCAGCACTCGAAAGGGTAATCGAATTTGCCGGTGAAACAGTAATTGTTCCATTGGCAGTAACTGTCCCGCATCCTCCCGTCAGTGTGACAATATAGTTAAATGGTCCGGAGGCAGTTGGAGTTCCACTGATAGTCACAACATTGGCAGCCCAGCCACCTGTCACACCTGCAGGCAGGCCTGTTATTGTCGCACCTGTGGCACCTGTAGTGCTGTATGTTATTGTGGTTATCGGGTTAGAGATACAAACTGTCTGGTTATTGGACCCGACAGCAGAAGTAAGTGTTATTGTATTGTCTGCTGAAATATTGGCCACCACCGACGCACGTGTCGCACTTGTACATGTACCTGCCTGGGATTCTGCATAATACGTTGTTCCATTCACAAGGGCAGTACCTGATCCAATAGGTGTACCACCTGTGGGCACCAGGTACCAGTTAATTGTGCAAGCCGGCGGGGGTGTCACTGCGATATTTGCGACAGTAGGACTGGAAGATGAGCAGAATGCCTGTGGTGATGTTGCAGTGGGCGCATTTGGCTGTACCGTGAAGTTGATAATAACATCATCTGTCGATGTACACGATCCGCTTGTAATTGTCCACCTTAGTGTGTAAACATTCCCGTTTAATCCAATGAACTGGCTTGTCGGACTCGATGGACTTATAATATTACCACCCGAACCGGCAATAATTGACCACAGGCCCGTACCTGTAACAGGTATATTTCCTGCAAGGGTATAGGTTGTAACCCCGCAGATAGCCGTATCACGTCCCGCGTTGGCCGTAGTTGGTACAGGTGAAACAACGATCGGTGTTACATCCACGCTTCCTGTATTGGCACCGCTGTTATATGTAAATCCTGTCAGGACATAGTTCCCCGGAATCGGTGTCGGCAATGAATAAGGTACCATACCCGAGGTGATGGTAACAGGAGTCTGTGCCGCTCCGCTGACACTATAGTTGAGAGTATAATCGAAAGGTATCGAGACCGGTGCAGTAAATGTCACAGGAATAGCAGTTCCTACGCAGACAGCACCCGTCGGCGAAAGCTTCGCCTTGGGTACGACATTGGTAATTGCTGCAAGAGTATAATTATCTGACCCTGCAGAAGTAAGCAGTCCGGTTGAAGCAGCAGTTCCATTGTAGTTATCGCCGGTGGCTGTTGTGGCAATTTCTATCCATTTGCTGGTTCCGGTATTATATTTTGTAAGTCTCATGTTGGTAAGCCCGCCGGCCACCAGCGGAGTGATGTCGCTGGTAGGTGTCCAGTTGATACTCAGCAGTGATTGTGTACCTGCCGTAACGCCAACTGTCCAGTATTCCTGTGCACTTACGGACTGTAATGGTGCAGTGAAGTTCCCCGATGTCGGGTTTGGGTTAAGATACTGTGCGGTCCATGAAAGCGGACCGGCCTGTGTTGAAGAGACTTTTAGCTTGTTCCCGAGTATGCCTCCTATCCCGGCCTGGTATGTACCGATCGGGAAAATGAAGTTGTCGTACTGGTTAATTTTCTTTACTACCGGCCCGCTGACAAAAGAAGATGAGCTTCCCCCGGCCGGTACAACGCAGTTTATTGAAGTATTGGAAATTGTCAGGGTAGCAGCTGCACCCGTGGTAATCAGCCCGTTTGTGAGAAGAAGGTTTCCTTTCACTTCAATCGCACCGGTGTTATTTACGGTAAGTCCTGCACTGTTATTGATTTCAAAGTTATTAAATGCACTTGCCCCGGTAAAATCGCCAAGTGCTCCGCCTATCGTCTGTGCGGCAGAGCCTGCAAAAGATACGGTACCTGAGCCAGCTGTAAACACACCGGTATTATATCTCTCCATCGTCCCCTGGATGGTGAGCTTCTTATTATAAACGCTGTTATCAACTACAGGTCCGTCGATCTTCAGCTGATTGCAGATTGTAAGATCCTTGTCAGGAAGAACCCTTGTTCCGGTTCCGGTAAGGTAAAGCTTGGGGATGCTGTTGTAGAGATCCGCGATGATCGTATATGTTCCTGTTCCACCATATTCAACCGTGGAACCTCCTGCACAAGAGAGGAATGTAGTAAAGACCCCTGCAGGGAAAGAACCGCTCTCAAGGTATAATGTGCCGCTGCCTGTTACGGTACCCAGGTTGTGTCCGTAATATGGAGAAACAACTTTCAGCTTATTATTGATGGTGGTACTGTATGCGCTGCACGAATTTGCATTCAGGGTCACAACGTGATTTACCGTAACAACAAAACCGTTGGGTCCACCGACAGGACATGGGAACGGATCTCCACCAGTTTGTGTCCAGATGGTATTATCTGTCCAGTTTCCGTCGCTGTTGCTTGTATACTGCGGCATGTTGGCAAAGAATGCTGCAGGAATTCCGGCTGTGTAATCGCCGCTTAGGTTATTTGCTGCTGCATAATTAAATGTAATGCTGTTTCCAACAGGATCCACACCTGCGGTAGTCGTCCATGTAGTGCCCGGAATAGGAAGTTTAGCAGCCATATAGCTTGTTTCCTGGGTACCGGCCACATCCGATTGCATATAATATGTTACAAGGCTGCCCGAAAGAACTGTTACTCCCGAACTAAGTGTCTGCCAGTAATACTTTAACGCATTTGACGGGTCGATAAGACCTGGATGTGTGCTATTGACATTGTTTATCTGGAGGTAGCCAACAGTGCTGTTTGCGGTCACTGTGAAAACAGCCGGAGTATATTTCCCGGTTGTACCCAGTGGATAGGTAAAGGCAGGAGTGGCCCCGGTATTAAAGTATTTTCTCAGACCACCGGTACTGTACACACCATCGGTGATTATCATCTTGGTGACACTGAAAGGCGAGCCCTGGATGCCTGCTCCAAGTCCAAGAGTAAATACATTTTTCTGGATATTCAGAATTCCTGATGTCAGCGTGAGATCCTCGGTGACCGAGATATCATTGTCACATATCGCCCCGGCAGTATTATTTAAACTAAGTCTTGCAAATGATCCTGTACCGGCAATGTGCTGTAAAACTGTTCCGTTAAGTGTTATACCGTTCCCGGCTGCATTATTGTCGGTAAAGCTTGCATTGTCAGTCAGGTTTCCTTTCAGGTTAACCGTATTTGCCCCGCAAATCAGGCTCCCTGAGCTGATGGTGAGGTTATCGTTAATGGTTATTGAACTTGCAGCACTCAATGTCAGGGAAGTTCCCGGGCTTACAACCATATCGTAGAAGCTGGTGACCCCTGTGAGGGTTTGTGCCCCTATATACGATGACGCATTGCTTGCCGAGAAAGTGGTTGTGTTGGTCCCTGGCACATAGCCTGCTGCACCCGGTGTGTTGACAAAATTCCCGTTGAATACGGTATTTATATTATTAGCATTCAGAACACTGTTTGCGTTTATATTCAAATCACCGTTAAGTGTAAGCGGACTGGCAAGAATTCTGACGGTAGAGTAATTTGCCGCACTTACACCGGTAATGGTTAGATTATATAATGGAACCGTTGCATCGATGAAATAGTTATGCGGTGCTGCAACACCAGCATGCGCAAATATGATTGAGCCACCTGTTACACCGCTTGAATCGGGTCTCAGGTAAAGGTCACCATATGTAGAGGAGGGTGTGGTTGTAGCGCCATTACCTCTGACGATTGTAAGTGTTCCCCCGGTCATCTTTAAGACCGAACCGGTATTTACGATTTCGAACTTAGCATTGGTCGAAACGAAATTCTGACCGTTTACCGTGACTGTACCACCTGTTTGTCTGTATTTCAGTATACCACTGGCATTCGATGGATTACGCCTGATCTGACCATTTACAAAAAGCAGACCACCTGAGATATTTATAGCAGAAGAACCACTTGTTGAGTATTCAATATCATTGTTATTATTATCGGTACCAACCGGGCGTCCCACATAAACATTACCATTTATTATTGTAAGAGCACCCTGCAAAAGAAGGTCCCCGTTATCGCTGGCATTATTCCCAATCAGGATATTCCTGTTTCCCGAGTTGCTTGGCAGGTTAATATACAAACCTGCTGTTGACGGAATAGTGAATGGAGTTGTAGTTGAAATGGTAAAATCGGAATTGGGGTCAGTTCTCATATACCTGAATGTCCCGTTTGTGAGGGTAAGCCATGCATTTGCAGGTGTTGTTAGAGTACCCCCGATATCACAGGTGAGTGTTGTCGCCGGTGAGGCTCCCTTGTTTACAGTGACAGTCGAGAAGATGGTCAGGGGAGTACCGGTTGTACTTGTGATACTTGCCGGATTCGACCCGTTGAAAGTAAGCGGAATGCCCGTAAAGTCAGTTTTTGCCTGGGTACTGGCAGGCGCGTTTGTAAGACCATTCGCGTTATTTATAAGGCTTCCGCCAATTGTCATCGCCTGGTTATTCCCCCCGGAATAAACATATAACCCGCAAAGCGGCCCTACCTTAACATCGCCTCCTACCACTATGTTCTCTGCCGTGGCTCCGTTATTGTACCACATCAGCGCCCCTCCCTGAATATCGAGCTTGCCGTTTATAGTGATAGTCTTAGCTATTGCAGTTACAGGTCCGGGATATGTTGTACCCCATGTTGGAAGGAACCATGAGTCTGCATTCTGCCCTCTGGTTATCAGGTCACCATAGATAGTAACGTTAAGGTTACCGAAAATCACGTTTGATCCTCCAAGCGGACTCAGGATAAGGTTACCATAGGTCGCAACATTATTGGGAAGATAATATGTAGTACCACTGCCATTGTTTGTTGTATATAGTTCCGTGGTACCCATATTAATATTGTAATCCGAGAAGTCGCCCGACGGGAATGAATATGTGGAAGGGCTGTTAAAATTTGTTGTGACCCTGAAGTTACCGTTACCTGTCGGGCAGTTTATTACCCTGGCAAAGTTTGATCCCGGGTTATAACCAACGTCAAGTGCCGAGCCTTTTTCTATCTGGAGCGTTGCACAGCTTACTTTTCCAACATCGGCGGTTGTCGGGTTCGTTGTCAGATAAATACTGTCATTGCCACCGATAAGAACAATATCGTTTGCCCCCGGCACAGTAGCCGGTGGATTTGTAACAGTATGACTTGTAAGGGACCAGCTGCTGACATTGCTCCACAACCCTGTCTGCCTTGAATAAAGTGTCCTGGGTGACCCGAAGGGATCAATCGGGTTGTTGTCACCTGCCGTATAATCGCCATCGATGAAGGTCACGTTTTTAAGGAACGTACCAGGGTTGGGGTCACCGATAATATTGCTAGCGATGTTTATATCACTTAATGTCCCCTCCGACCATGTCATTGTGGCATTATTGAACCTGGCAGGAACGTATTCGTTCTCGGTAATTCCTGCACCAGTTACGACATTGCTCTGGTCGTAGGTATAACTGTGGGTAACGGTAGCTCCTCCCAGTGTAAATCCCGAGGAGGAAACATGCCAGTAATATGAAAGGCTGCGTCCTGCTGTTGTTTCATTAGGCTGTGCATAGTTGACCGGGACAACTGTAACCGACCCGTATGCTGTCGGAGCACTGTTGACAGTAATCGTAGCCGGTGTATAATTGACCACACCCATCGGGAAAAGGAAAGCGCCGGTTGATGAAAACACTTTTGTAACACCGCCATCGCCATTGTTGCCTGCACTCTGAATGTATCTGAGGTTCGTTCCGTTAACAATGGTTGCCGATCCGTTCAATTTCAGGTTGTAGGTCCCGATATTGAATATCTTGTTTTGAGAAAAGGTCAGGTTCCCGTTAACTGTAACAGCTGCAATCAGCGATACAGGGGCAGCTGAGGCGTTGGTATTATTCAGTTCAAGGTTGCCGAAAATACCGTTACCATCAATAGTCTGGGTCAGGGTACCATTGAGAGAAATCTTGCCTGTACCTGCTGTTGTACCCGAGTTATAAAGACTTCCTGCTACCAGGATCGAATTCCCGTTATCATTGAGCGTTCCAAGCACGTTCCTCAGGTTGCCTGAGACAGTTACTGTAAGCCCTGTCGTTCCTGCAAAATTGGTAGCAACACCTGCCGACTTGCTTAATGTCAGATTGTTAAACGCCTGTGCCGCATAAATAGACAGGTTTTGTGATCCGGTTCCGTTCAGTGTTGTCGTGTTGGTTCCCGCTGTATAGGTCGTCCCAGCGGCAACAGTAAAGTCACCCCCGACAGTAACGTCAAGGTTGTTGGCATTAAGGACCCCGGCAGCTATGTTTAGATTGCTGAGTACCGTAAGTGGCAGTGTATTAAGCTGTACGACCTTGGTCCCGCTCGCTGTATTTATAAGAAGATTTCCAAACGGAGCAGTGGAATATACCAGGTAATCTGCATCATTTGCTGGAACGGATCCCGAAGTTGGCAGGATCTCCACGGATCCTCCGGTAACGTTAATATCCGATGTTGAAGGCAGAATCTGCAAAGCGTATGTTGGTGCAACTGTTCCGCAGACATCATAAACCCTTATTGTGCCGCCCGACATTGCAAATCCGTTATTGCCACCGCTGTTGGTAATGCTTAAGGACCCTGCAGCAGCGTCAATACCTCCTGTTGCCCTGACATTATTAAGAGGAGCATTTACCAGTCCTACAGGTGTATACGTTGAAGTCGTCCTCTGGAATCTGCCTCTGAGTGTTATAAGACCACCTGTCTGTGTATATGCTATGAGGCTGTTGGCTAGCGATGAGGAATGAAATTGTTTTGAATCTAGGGTACCTCCGTTCATTACAAACTGCCCGGGTGCATATGGCCAGTAAAGGATACCGCCCGATTCACGGGTTGAAAGATACCCGTCGTTAATCTGAAGTTTTCCAAGAATGGATATTCCGCTGTTTCCAGCAGATGTATTAACTCCCATTGTGGCATTATCAGGGGCAGCGACACCATAGGCTCCGTTAACTTCCCTGTAATCGTCAGCTGTGCTTAAAACAATTACACCGGCCCCATCCATGATGACAGCAGCCTGTGAAGGTATGGTGAAGTCACTCGACGGAGGTCCCGCCGTGGCACCTTCCGAAAGAGATGGAATTACAGTGAGACCTTGCAGGATAAGTGTACCATTTCTTACCCAAAGTGCTTTTTTCAGGTTCGGATTGGCATTTGATGCGGGTGCGGTTGCATCGCCTGCTGAAACGTTAGCCCCAAAAAGCCTGAAGTCAGCATAGGCCGACGAATAGATTGTCAGCTTGAATGTCTGATCCGTTCCTTTATCGAGAACGAGGTTATAAAAATCGGTGGTGCCGTTACATGTTAAGGCCTTATCGGCAAGTCCGTTGAAATATACTGTGGCAAACCCGGTTGTAGGTCCTGCCACGAGCGGTGGAAAGCTGTTAAATATTGGATAGGAAAGGTTGGTAAATCTAACCGTTCCGTTATTGGTGAAGTTCCCATATACCTGAACCCTGTGTGAATGAAGTTCATAATAGTTCTGGAAACCGTTCGTGGTCCCGTTAATGCCAAGCGGACTGGTGACAGTATTGGTAACACCTGTACCCACAGTTATAAATGTCCCGCTGTTTACTGTCACATCACCATTAATAATAAGTTGAAGTCTCTGCGAGGTCGCGTCATTTATCTGGAAGGTCCCCTGTTTTACCAGGAGGTTACCATTAAGGGTGATATTGCTTGTCATCACCACTGTTCCGACCGAGTTTATCGTCAGGTGATAATAAGTCGACTGGGTTGCCGGCATAGTGACGGCTGCATCATATTCTGTCGTTCCGCCGTCGGTGGTGACAAATGTATTTGTCGTAACAGGGTTCGGGAAGCTTGCAGAGGATAGCTTTAATGTTCCGCTTCCTCTTAAAGCTGTAAGTCCGTTGGAGAATTTGAATGTCGAAAGATCCAGGATACCTCCTGTATTGATGGTCACATCAAGGTTCTGAGTTGTTGTATTTGATGCCAGGCTGACTGTTCTGCCGGCAAGGATCACAACCTTGTCGCCCAGACCCGGTACCATAACTCCTGGTCCTGTAGTGCCACCCGGATCGAAGGTCCATGTACTTGCCTGATCCCAGTTACCTGACTGGTATGAATAATAGGTACCCGGTGCTCCAACAGTCCAGGAGCCTGTAATGGTTGATGCACCTGCATAAGTCGAAGTCGATGGATTGGAACCTGCAGCCGAAGCCCCGGTGGCCTTTGCCCACGATCCCGAAGTGGTGGTAAAAAGCTGGACCTGTGTCGGATCGCCGACAATTTCGCCTGAGTTATATGCAAAAGAGAGAACGGTTCCGTTCTGGGTGGTAATGTTTGTTGCAGTAATATCCCAGTATTTATTCATGTAGATAGTGAGCGCTCCCGGGTTGGAAGGCACCGCCCTGATCGAAAAACTTCTTGCGGCGCCTGCTCCGTTTGGAAGGCTGCTCATGATGAATTCATTGTAGTAACCGTTGCTTCCCACCGGCCAGATGAGAGTATTGAAACTCTGGTTCGTAACGTTCGCGGACCTGATAAGATGTCCCGCACCATTCGTTTCAATCATCTTTGTGGCATTGAAAGGCGAACCACCAATCGCCGTGGTATTTGTGAGTGTAAGGTCGAAGGCACCAAGACGCACAACACCCGATGTCAGGGTAAGTGTGCCACCCACGGATACTGCCCCGCCAAGAGTTTTGGTATTGCCTCCCTGTACAACAAGGTTATTATAAGTATAAGCTCCGACCTGCTGGACCGTTCCCGTATAAGTAACGGTACCTGTCGAACATGTGAATCCTCCGCCGATAAAGTTACCGGCTACGTTCAGTGCTCCCGCTCCGGAGTAGGTAATATTGTTTGTGGAGCTTGTTCCGTCCATCTGGATGTTCCCCGAAACCGTAAGTGTACCTGTACTCACAGTTATGACATCATTGGTTCCGGCGGCAATATTTGGCATATAGACCGCTGCACAGTTCAGTGTTCCTGTACCAAGCGTAATAGTCTGGGTGCCTGCGGCATTTGCAGGTGTACCAAACGTAATAGTACCTGTGACATTAAGGGTCCTGCCGGTAAGAATTACAGTCGTGGCAGCATTGCTCCCATCAACAAAAGTAAGTCCGGCAACAGGGTTAGCCGGGCTCACGTTGGCTGTAACGACATGACCGCTGTTTATCCATACAGTTCCGGCCCCGGCAGCCACACCCGGGTAATCTCCCGCAAGGCAGTTGACCCATATACCTGCAGTTCTCACCTGCCATGTGGCATTTGAATTCCAGTTACCAGTTGCCCTTGTCTGGTAGTCGCCATCAACAGGAGCCGGTAATGGTAAGAATGAATTTATAAAATTGTCTGAAGAAAAACCAGTCGAATATTTCTGATGAGCCAGAACGGAACCTGACGTATTTTCTGATCTGACAAGATCGCTTCCCTTTTCAGGAATGTGGAACGCAGCCTGTAAAGAGCAGGGTAATAACAAGCAAGAAATAATAATTCCTATTGTAATTAAACGTCTCCTGATGCTTATTAAAAACTTCCCGGCTTGATTTAAGACCGGGTTACCCTGCAGGGTGTGGAAGGCAGCATCAGGTCTGCTTCCATCGATAGTTTCTGTCTTAATAAGAGGCGTTAATGCGAAAAATGGATTTTTACGTTCCATATTGGTCAGGTTCAGTTTTTTAGTCATTCTCTCTAACAATCTATCTAACAAATAATTACAATCCTACAACTAAAATAATCTCTTATCTAGCTGCAGAATTCACAACACGATTCCTTCTAATTAGCGAATATATACAAATTTCGGACATCGGTAACATTATATTTTTCAAGTATTTTGAAGTTATTAACAAGACCATTAAACTCCATTTTTGGTTGCTTTTGAAACTTGTGTTTGTTTGGCATTTATACTCCGATATTTAGATGAAAGTTGCACACTCTTTTAAAGGCTGACGGCGATTTTGACAAACAACTGATAAAATCAAGTGAATCCATATTAATATGTGACGAAAATTCAGGAATTGTTTAGACGGGATGTCAGGTTGCTGCCGTAAGATCGTGGAGGGTCAGCTCAATGAATTTCCTGATTTTTTTGCATAAATGAAAATAGGGATTATATTTGCACTCTCTTTTCGGGCGATTAGCTCAGTTGGTTCAGAGCATCTGCCTTACAAGCAGAGGGTCGGGGGTTCGATTCCCTCATCGCCCACCGAAAAAAACCCTGTAAATGGCAGGGTTTTTCTATTCTTCAGCATCCTCAAATCATCCAATATCTGATATTAACTCTCTATCATGCTGTTTCTAAAACAATAGATTTTACTTTTCGTCTATATATGTTTTTTGTTTTCATGGGGGTTCCCCGCCTGACCGCTGGCAGCGCCAGTCGGGCAGGGATTCCCTCATCGCCCAAAAAAAAGCTACCCTGTAACCAGCAGGGTTTTTATTTAAATATGCACCTGCCTTAACCTACAAGAGTACCTTCCATCTTTAATATTGATGCCGGTTCAGGTATTCCTTTCGCCGGCCGGTAACATCAAGGTCGGGGTCCTGACGATACGCACCAGGTGTAAGTCGCGAAATAAATCCTGTATTCAGTCCGCTCACTTTCCTCCTTTTGCAAGCGTTTCCCTGATCTGTGCCACCTCTTCCTGCAGGGACCGGAGCTGGGATTTGAGATTGCTGTTTTCAGTTTTGTATGTTTCTATCTGATGCTGCTGCTCCTGAATTGCTTTTGTAAGGACAGAAGTGATTTGCCCGTACGATAATGTCATTTCTCCTTCATTGCCATAGACAATTTCAGGGATTATTTTCTTCACATCCTGGGCAATGAAGCCGATATCCTGAACGTCTGATCCTTTAATCCTGTAGGTTACCGGTCTCAGTTGCATAACTTCGTTCAGCCCGTAATTTATACTTTCAATATCATATTTCTTCGAGATATCGGAGGCATTTGTCCAGACTCCGGATAGGGTCAGTGTTGCTCCATTGCCATTTGTCGTGTTCGTACCAACTCTGATCGCAGCAGTACCTGGAGCCACACCAAAACCCCAGCCTACTACACTGCTGTTTCCAAAAACCATATTGTTACTTGCGTTCACCAGGGACTGAGAACCAATTGCAGTTGCATTTGTCAGGTTACCTGATGCGACATCCGAATTAAATCCTATCGCTGTATTTCCGTTTCCTGTTGTATTGCTGAACAGGGCCGCATCACCTTCGGCAACATTATTGTATCCCGTGGTATTCTTATACAATGCATATGAGCCATTTGCCGCATTACCGTACCCTGATGTATTAGAATAGATTCCATAAAGGCCATTAGCCGTATTATTGTACCCGACAGTGTTTAATTGCAGTGCATAGGAACCATTTGCAACGTTATCCGAGCCGGTTGTGTTGTTATGAAGCGCTGCATCACCGATTGCAACATTATCATAGCCGGCAGTGTTGTAAAAAAGAGTATATGGACCGTTTGCAACGTTAAAGCTTCCTGTCGTATTTGAATAAAGTGCACTTGTCCCTGTTGCAACATTTAGATTACCTGTGGTATTGGAATATAATGCGCTGGTCCCGTTTGCAATATTTTGATAACCTGTCGTATTCGAATAAAGTGCAGAGCTTCCGTTTGCAATGTTGTCATACCCGGCGGTATTAAAGTAAAGAGCCCTGAAGCCAACCGCCACATTTGTACTTCCAGTGGTATTTGAATAAAGTGCCCAGGAACCTAGTGCGGCGTTAAAATTCCCTGAAGTACTGTGATACCCGGCCTGTGATCCTGCAAAGGTGTTGAATCCGCCGATTGTATTTCCAAAACCGGCTCTCGCTCCCAGGAAAGTATTGTCATATCCCGACTGATTGGAAAACCCTGTGCTGTCTCCAATAAAAGTATTGAAATAACCGGCTGTATTGTTCATTCCTGAAATATAGCCGATGAAGGTATTCATGCCGCCGTTGTTACTGTACCCTGCTGTATTTCCAATGAAGACATTGTAATCCCCTGATGAATTCAGATAGCCTGCCCGATATCCTATAAATGAATTTGATATTCCGGTTTTCAGGGAATATCCTGATTGATATCCGAGAACGGAGTTATACAGACCTGATGTTATGCTTATTCCTGCCTGGTGACCAATAAAATAGTTGGAAGGTGTAAGCCTAAGGTATCCAAGCGTATTGCCGGACAGGAGATTACTTACTCCAAATCCTTTTGTCGTATCTGCAGTCAGTATCCTTGTACTGTCGTGAGTAACCCTGAGATAATTAGTGTTCATTCCCTTGCCTGTACCGAACCCACCTATGGCAAAACCACCCTTTCTTGATTTTGATGCTCCATCGTTTATATACATCCTGATGCTGTCATCAGTTACCTGCATGTATCGCTGACCTCCCGATTTGCCAACATCAAAGCTGCCTATAGCGAAACCACCTTTCCTTGATTTTACCAGTCCGGTATCTATATATGCCCTTATGCTGTCAGGGTCAACAATAAACAAAGGTTGTGATGAACTCTTTGATGTGCCGAATCCGCCTATGGCAAATCCTCCCTTTGTTGAACCTTTTGCCCCGTCATCAACATAGATCCTCACACCCTCATTATATACTGCAAAAACAATCTGTCCTGTCGTATTTCTGACAACAAAAAGTGCCGAGTCCATCATTCCGGTGTTACTCGCCACACTCATGTAAGGTACATTCGACCCGATGTTGTTCGCCATCAGAGCGTACGGAACACTCAGCAACTGGCTGGTTCCTGTTATAGTATAGTTTGTCCCGCCAGCGGGATCTGTTTCAGTTTTGATATAATATGGACCGGCCGACCAGCTGATCGATGAAAAAACCCCATATACCGGTGTCCCTGAGCCAATCTGTACAGTTACCAGACCATCTGAATTTGTCTGCGGATCGGGGCTGTAGGTCTCCTGGTAGACAACGGTCCCTGTAGGAGATCCCCTGAGGATGCTGACACGCATACCGACCGACTTGTTTGACTGCAGTACATTACCCACGTCGCGGATCACTGCCTGGTAACTCATTTTCTGGGGTACCTGTGCAAACATTGCATAGCTGGAATAACATAAAAGAAAAAGGAATATAAGCTTTTTCATAAAATAGAAGTTTGGAAGGTTACCAAAGATACCTTTAAGATAGTTGATTTGATTGTATAAATGCAACTATGACTTACAAATGTCCGGTAATAATTATGTGCTTGTTAATCTAATTCATATAAGATTAACCATATATCAAGTTCATATTATGAAAAATCCGCCACCAAAGGATATTCAATGACGGATGGAATCTGCAAGTTTCTTTTACCTGCACATAGCAGAGCCCCGTTGAAAGTGTACTTACGCCTTGAAAGAAGCATTGCAGGGAATCCTGAAACTACGCGCAAGACGTGTGCCGGGAAGCTGACCGCAAGCATCAGCATCCGGTTCCTCATAACCCACAAAAAACCGGTAATTTCTGTTTCCTGTTTAATTTTCAGGCTCGTGTAGAATTGTTTTATATGATGAAGTATAACAAGATAAGACCCGGCAAATTCAGAGTCAGGTTCCAGGTCACCACCCTATTTTATGCTTATTGAATAATGCCCGGTTATCAACTGCTTCAGGTAAGACAGATCTATAGGCTTAATGAGATAACCATCACATCCTGCACTGATTGCCTTTTCCCTGTCGCCTGTCATGGCATATGCTGTCTGGGCAATTACCACAATACCAGGGCTCATTTTTTTTATTATCCGTGTTGCCTCATAGCCATCCATCACCGGAAGCTTAAGATCCATCAGAACCATGCCCGTATGTGGATTCATCTCTATATATTTTATCGCTTCCAGACCGTTTGTAACATGTATGATTTCTATATCAAATTCGCGTAAGCTTTCCTTTATAAGGATTGAACTTGATTCCACATCCTCCACGAGAAGCAGGGTATTACTATTTTTCTCGCTTCCGTCCCTGCGAATTTCGGCTGAAGGATTTTCTGCCTGCTTACAGTAACTGTTCCGTTTATAAGGCAGTGCAAAGTAAAAATCAGATCCCTGTCCTACAATACTTTCAAACCATATCCTTCCTTCCAGTAAACCTGTCAGCTTTTTCACGATAGACAAACCTATACCTGATCCTTCGTGGTTCATCTCCTTGTAATCAAATTTTACAAACCGGTCAAATATTTTTGGCTGATCCGCGGGCTTTATTCCAATGCCTGTGTCGGATATCCTGAATACAAGCTCCTGATTCAACCTTTCACAGGATATCCTTATTAACCCCCCGGAGGTAAATTTGACAGCATTGCTTATCAGGTTCGACAGTATCTGCCTCAGCCTCATAAGATCAGTGCAAAAGACAAGCTCTTCTTCCGGGAGTTCAAATTTTATCTTTAGACCCATTTTATCCATCCTCACAAGTTCAAGGTCGTATATATCCTGAAGCTCAAGGAACAGATCATTAACACTTACATTTGACAGGTTGATCTCCAGGTTACCGGATTCAATCTTCGACAGATCAATAATATCATCAATCAGCCTCAGCAAGCTGCCACTGCACTCCTTGATTATATTGATATACTGGTCCCTTTTGGCAGAATCCGGTTCATTTTCCAGCATTTGGCTGAATCCGACAATAGAATTCATCGGCGTTCTTATCTCATGCGACATATTTGCCAAAAATGCTGATTTCAGATTATCCGACTTTATTGCCTGCTCTTTCTGCCTGAAAAACTCGGTTTTTATAGAATACAGAAGCAAAATAAACAACATCGATAACAGGAACAAAGTCAAGAAAATATCAACGCTCCTTGTCGATTGGTCAGGATAATTAAACAATTCGGGAGGCGAGTTTGAATCAATAATACCAAGCAGTATCAGGTTAAGAGCATAATAGCTGATAAAGACTGCCAGCCATTTACCCCTCCAGAACCAGGTTACAAGTCCCACATATATGAAAACAAAAAATAGCACCGGTCCGTTTGAAAGGTACTTATGGTACCAGATTATATCCAGCATTATCATCCCGAGAATTGTCATAAGGGATTTTGCCAGGACCTGATGGCCCCTGAACCTGACAAGAAAATAAAAGCCATAAAGTATTGCCAGGCCGCAGACCGCGTATATGACCGCTGAAGGTCCCAGGTGAAACAGGAGATGAAAAGTAATAAGGATTACTAAACAAGAAGCGACAAGAAAAGTGATCATCGAGATAAAATACCGATCGGAATCGATCTTTTCAGGATTACCGAAAAGTGAAAGATGAAGAGATCTGAAAAGTGAATTTCTCATAGCCCGGATTCAGATTTAGGTAATATGCCGTATCAGGAACGAGACAACATGCCCCACTCATCACATGTACCTGGAATTTACACAAAATGATGTACTTGCGAAATTCTCCGGTAAAATATTAAGTTCCCTTCCTGTTTAGATTAAGAATTATTAATAAAAGGCCCTTGTCAAAATTTGTAGAAATATACAAAAAACTTTAGGACACAACTCCCTCAAAGGAAAAGAAAAACTGATCCTGGAAGTTCTTTCGTCTATAAACAAGAAATTCTTCTTTGAATTTTTATTCAGCTGTCAGGGAGAATTTTGAAAAACAGTTGTTAACGAAAACAATCCTTTCCCTTGCAACAATACTTAAAATGTAAACCCGGTCGAGCTGTCTAATTCAGTTTACAATGATCTTTTTTGTATGAATAGTTTTCCCTTCTAATATCTTCAGAAAGTAAATACCCCGCTCAAGAACAGGTGTGTCAAGATTTGAAACATCACGCATCCTGATATTATACTTCGAGAAAATCTTCTGCCCGGCAACGTTAAATATCTCAACACTGGAAATATTTTCTAACGAGCTGGTTATCCTGAACTTACCGTTCGAGGGGTTGGGAAAAACATTTATACTTCCATCATCCTCACTTTTCAATGATTTCAGCCCGGTCTGAATCAGCTGCGACCTGAAATACACAGAATCCACCTTCAGTACAGATCCGACATTTGCAAGAGTACTGGAAGACCAGTTGGTTGATCCGATATTGAGAATAACAGTGTCAGGGGTTTGCCCGGCCGATACAGGAATACCTACTCTTTTGTAGACCGAAGCAGCCGGAAGAAGATAAGAGTTACCGGCAATTGGTGCACCATCCTTCTTGAATGTATAATTTACAATTCCATTGTCGGTTCCCGAGGGCACATATTTATACCACAGCACCAGTGTATCGTTCATTGCTGAATAAGGCAGGCCACCCTTTTCGACGCAGCTTCCACCACAGTTTTTGGGAAAATAACCGGTCGAAATGATCGCTGGCTGTGCCGCCGGTGAACCGTTGCTGTCACCCAGGTACGTGGTCAGCTCAACGGCATAATTTCCCTGGTGGGCATCGGTCGTTTGCGATACACCTGTCTCCTGCCCTCCGGTACTGAGAATATTCCATCCGTTCGGGAAGCTCATTGGCTTGGTACCCCACAGCTCAAAATCTCCGTTCATCGCAGCCGGCTGACCTGCAACACCTGTAAAACCAATGCTGTCGAGATACACGACGCTTCCCGGGACACCTTTGGGCTGGTCCATACCGGGACCGAATTTGCACGACAGTGCTCCATAGACGACCGAGTCGGGGGTAGTTGTACCTGCAAAAGTGAAACTGGTCCATTTATTCCCGTCAAATTTTGAGACACCACCAGTGGTGCCGAACCATTTATTCTGTGACGGATCGATGGAAATATGCTTTACTGTATTGTTTACCAGACCATTGCCCGTGGTAAGTGTCACCCATGTCGTGTTCGTTGCATCGAGGGTCGATACACCTCCTCCTTCAGTGGCAAACCATTTCACATTGTTAGGATCAACAGCTATTTTATTCACCGAGTTGCTGGCAAGACCGCTGTTGGATGTTGTAAACGAAATAAAGGCCCCTGAGTGCAGCCTGGATACTCCTCCGTAGGTTGCGAACCACATATCTCCGCCCTGGCCTGTCTGGATATGACGGACATCGTTATTAACCAGTCCGTCGGATGTTGTATATGTATTCCACGAGACCCCGTTATACCTGGAAACTCCCCCGTCGGTTCCTATCCACATATTGTTTGAACCATCCTTCTTGATATTCCGCACATTGTTGCTTACCAGTCCGTTTGAGGTATTTGCAGTATTATAAGTAGTCCAGTTCGTCCCGTCAAATACCGAAATACCGCTTCCCATTGTGGCAAACCAGATATTACCCGAGGCATCTGCCGCGATCCCGTACACATCATTGCCGGCAAGCCCGTCGGCTGTAGTAAATTTTGTCCATGAAGACCCGGTGAACCTTGAGGCCCCGGCATCGGTCCCGAACCATTTATTCCCCGATCCATCAATCATTATGCTGTGTACAGTGTTGCTTGCAAGACCGCCGGATGTATTTGAAGTGGAATAGGTGTTCCAGTGCGCTCCGTCATATACGCTTACACCTCCGCCGTTCGTTGCAACCCAGACATTTCCCTGCGCATCGATGGCTATATTCCTGTCGTCATCATTTGCCAGGCCGCAACTGACAAGCGCCGGAGAAAGCTGGAAGCTGAAGGGTGTCCAGACGGTTTTATTACCGCCCAGTCTCAGGTAGTAGGTCCTTATATTATTACCTGCACGGCTGAAGGCTACAATTATTGATGCAGAATCGGAGCCGTCTCCAACATTGTATTTATACCATCCCGAAATACCTGTAGGAAGAAGCGTGTATGGCATACCTCCATGCCAGCTTGCAGGGCTGGAGCTGCCGGGATTTATGTTTACAAAATAACCAAATGCCGTGTCCATGGCATTGGATAATGTCTTCAGCATAAGAGCATAACTGCCATGGTGTGAATTTGTGGTTTTATCAATATTGAACTGGTTAATCACTGCAAATGATTCGGATCCCGAGTTGACCGGGAAACCTGCCGGGTAGTTAAGAATTCCGGCACGCCAGCTTTCAAAATCTCCGTTAGGAACAGAATTTTGTCCCGAGGCTAACATCATGGAGAATGATGCTGATAACAAGAGTATATATCTTTTCATACCTGGAGGATATTTAGTTTTAACCAAAAGACATTTTTTGAAAAAGTCAGATGACCCGAATTTCAATGAACCGGAATTTCCGCAGCATCAAATTTACTCCAAGTAATCCAATTGGATAAAAAATATTCCGGTTTTAACAATTCGCTGGTCACATGCACTTTATTTAACCACTGGTAGTTCTCTTACGCTCTTTACCGGCTTATCACCATCCTTTTCAAGAGATGCGACTGCTGTGTACCTGCCCTCAATGTCTGGCACACTAAGATCAATTCCATCCGAGATTTGTCCGAACCCCGGCACAAGTCCGGTGATACTCTTTTCTGCAACAACTTCACCATCTCTGTAAAGCTTAAGAACTATTTTCCCTATCCAGTCCTGACCGAGATCGTTAATCGCAAGAATTCTGAACCGGTGTGACTTGCCGGCAGGGACATCAGATCCCCATTCGTCGAGCATTATTCCGACAGGGGCAAAGGCATCAGGCATGTATTTTCGAAATTCATTATCGTAGATAAGGTTCTTCACATTTGAAAAATGGTCGCTTGTCTGCCCGTCCTTTCTCGAATAGCCAAGTGCGGTAAAATGCAATACCGCGGTTGCCTCCCTGTGGCATCTCCAGAATTCTGTTTCAGCGGCCAGATACATGGCATAAACCTCCCGTCTCCTGGCCACTGATGAATCTGCGCCCAGCAGGTTAAGGTAAAGCTCCCGTGTAAGGGTGGTTGGGGTCCCATCCCTGTTGAGCCATAGCCATCCATATTCATTTACAATCTTTATATACCGCTTGTCTCCCCTGTCGCCGCCAGGATCGGGTGATGCTTTTTCAAGGCAGGCCAGCCTGAAATGAGGATCCTGGAAATGATAGGGATGCAGCTCCATTACATCACCTGTCCGGCGCACCGTGGAATAACTGTTATCCCACGGACGCATCGAAAGGTCGAGCTTACGGACCTGCCTTATCGCATCGGCTATTTCTTCGGTTCTGCCGTCGTTAGTTAGCGTCTCATTGCTGGCATCCCATATTACAACTGAAGGGTGATTCCACTGTTCCTGCATCCACTCTTTATATTCCCGTGCCAGCTCATCCGATTTTAGTTCCCGGGGCCATGAGCACCATCCCTTCCCGCCGTACCAGACAGGGAACTCATCCTGTATCATAAATCCTTCTTCATCGGCAATATCGTACCATCTCCCGGGAGCAATTCCGATGCAGTAGCGAAGTGTATTCCAGTGGAAATTCCTGAAACTGCGGTGAAGGTCCCGTACCCAAGCAGGATTCCATGGCAGGTCCCTGCAAGAGTCATCTTCGAAGAACCTGTACAAGGTGACGTTTGACCCGCGCATGAAATATGGCTTTCCATTAAGCAAAGTTCTTCCTGAAACAGTATCCAGCTTAAGTTCCCTCATCCCGAACCTGACAGTCTTTTCATCCCCGCCGGTCGAAACAGTGACTTTATACAGGAAAGGATCCTCGGGTGACCAGAGCCTGCAATTTTCAACCGGTATTTCAGCTGTAATGATATGCTCAGGGGAATCCTGTTCCGGTACCTGGTATTCTTCTCCGGCTCCTCCTACGTCATTTCCCGAAGCGGCTTCTGTAATTTTATAACTGATATGGATCTTCCCCTGTTTCTTTAACTTCCCTAGCGTGACCTGCACCACTACCGTTTTTTTATCAATCATCGGAGCGGTTTGAATATTATAAATTGCCGGTGATCCCGACATTTCAAGCAGAACATCATCAAACATGCCCGGAATATATCTTTCCTTTTCAAAATCGAACCCGTCGGGCATTGACCGTGGCAGGGAATTCCTGCATGAGCCTACACGGATTATTATCTCATTGTCCCCCCGTTTAAGAAACGGCTGAATACCGAACCAGCCCGGTGTAAAGGATGGCAGGTGCTCGCCCGCATCGTTGCCATTGATAAAAACCTTTGTTCCGAACATGGCTTTTGATACTTTGAGGCGGGCGACTTCCGGAATCCTTCCTCTTATTTTGAAATGCCTCATATACCAGTATGCCTCCCTCAGTGTATCCTTCTGCACCAGGTCCCCCCTGTTCCTGACCCTGGGGGCGCAATTGATGAAAGCCGGTGATGCCATTGTTACAAGTCCGGGAACCATTATTTCCCTGTCGAACGAACCCGGAATCCTGTCCATGCTGCCTTCGGCAATTTTCCACTTTCCATCAAGGGAGATGCTGGTTCTCTTTCCCTGACCGAGGCAGGAAACCAGTAAAATGGAAATGATAAGGAAAGCCAGCGCTTGTAAAAACTTCATCCCGGAACAGGTCAGATTTTAAAGAAAATTTTCCTCTTGAATAACCAGTAGCAAAAGTACCAGAGAACGGCCCATATCATCAGGCTTGTCATGATATTGACAGTCATCTCTCCTCCCCACGAGAAGAAAAGTCTGCCGAACGGTTCCAGTATCTCTTTTAAAAGTCTTGATCCTCCGACAGAAAAGAAAAGATATATAAATATGCTGTTGGTACCGACAATGGTAAAAAAGACTGAACCTTTCACAAAGAGCTTCTTCACATCTATGAGCCAGTAGCAAAAGCAGAGAACAAGTATTGCCCAGCCTCCGCTGGCAAAGACAAAGGATACAGTTGCTATTCTTTTAATTATTGGCGTTATATCGAGAAGATCAAGAGCATAGCCGGCCACAAGCGCTGCAAGGCCCGCAGCCGCCAGCCATTTGATTTTTTCACCGGGTTTCTTATCACTCATCAGCAGCTTGCCGCACATTACTCCCCAAACCGTATGAGCAGTTGTGGAAATAAAGTTAAGGGTTGCCCAGTCTGTCCTGTCTTTCTGACCCTCGAGAACCTGGTTAAACCAGGCGCCAAGGTCCCCGAACCTGACCCAGGGATTATTGAATCCATCCACTGGAAAAAACCTGTAAGCCAGATCAATCGCTAAGAGAAGAATAAGAGTGAATACGAGCTGAAACCTGAAGCTTTTATCCCTGATAAGAAAAGCAACAAGGTAGGTGACTGATAATTGAGCCAGTACATTCTGCAGGTGGAAAACAAGGTGCCCGCCGGCTTCGATAAAGTATAGGGCCCATCCGAAGAAAAGAAGCAGCAGTGCCCTTCTGAAAGCATGCAACTTTATTTTCCCTGCATCTTCACCTTTTTTCAGCCTGTTCCTGACAGCGAATGGTATCGCCACTCCCACAATGAACATGAAAAATGGCTGTATAAGGTCCCAGAACCTGAGACCGTGCCATGGGTGGTGGCTAAGCTGAGTTCCAAAGAAGTGGATCACCCCGTTTTGGCTTTCGAGCAAATGATCGTACAGCCAGGTCGACTCACCTGCAAGGAGGAACATTGTAAAACCCCTGAAAAAATCAACAGAAGTGATTCTCTCCGGTTCCTTTGATAATGATATCTGATCAACTGTCTCCATAATTAGGTAATTATTTCTTAATCAGAGGGTATAATAAAAAACTTGAAAAGATCTTTTCCCATGTTCTTTCAGCCAATCTAATTTATGGAGTTTATTCCAAACAACAATACATCTGCCCGGCAGAAATAAAGACGCCCATTGTTTTTCTGATTTGTCATAAATACCTCCGTGGATCGCCGTCTGCTGAGGTTTCCTGACCGTACCGAGGGCGCTGAACGGGCCGGAAGATCCGGATTAACCTGCTGGCTGAAACCATGCCTGCCGGAATCAGAGAGGATTTGAATTCAGAGCGGGTGGCGGAGGACGAATTCGGAGCCTTTTCCCTTCGTCGAATCCAGGACAATATTACATCCCAGCATATCCGCGTATGCTTTCGATATTGATAGTCCAAGCCCGGCTCCGCTGAATTCCCTTGATGTGACAGCTTCGACCTGGTAAAACCTGTCGAATATTTTTTCATGAAGTGAAGGTTCAATCCCGATACCTGAATCTGAAACATAAAGGTCAAGGTCACTCTCTGATATCCTGTACCCCACTTTCACAAAACCTTTCTTAGTGAATTTCAGGGCATTATCGATAAAAATCGCGAGTATCCTGGAAAGCTTTGCCCTGTCTGTATTCATAACCGCGCGCTCGTCGGGTAAAGAGGCATCTATATCAAACAGCAGGTTTTGCTTCCCTGCCTCGGGACTGAACTGGCTATGCAGATCCTTTAAAAGATGGTTTACATTGACCACAGAATATGTAAGCCTTACCTGCCCGGCTTCAATATTTGAGATCTCCACTATATCAGAAATCAGGGCAAGGAGCCGGTTAGTGTTATCGGTAATAATCGATGTAAAGTTCCGCCTCGATTCCTCGTCCAGTTCAGGATCGTCGAGTAACGCGCTGAAACC
>Ga0335071_10001121_pt1 | contig 28794 bp, 31 predicted proteins | sample Lox_Sample_15_FD_206724 | JGI IMG/M metagenome (GOLD analysis project Ga0335071, IMG submission 206724) | Soil microbial communities from Loxahatchee National Wildlife Refuge, Florida, United States - Lox_Sample_1.5 | ecosystem: Environmental > Terrestrial > Soil > Wetlands | place: USA...
CAAGGCGAGCGAGGCCGAGCAGGCAGCTTTGATGCGCGCCATCGGCCACGTGGCCCGCCTTGTCGGGGTGAACGAGGCCGGCTATCGCGTCATCGCCAACACCGGACACCATGGCCACCAGGAAGTGCCGCACCTGCACTTCCATGTTCTCGGCGGCCGGCCGATGGGGCGCATGGTGAGCCCGCCGTCCCCATGACGGCCGACCTCTCTACGGCAATTCAAGGGTAGGTGAGCCGTGGATCGCTATTTCGCCATGGTCTACCTGACGGAGGCCAACGAGCATCGGGACGCGTGGCAGGAGCTGCAGCGCGCCCTGAAGTCGTTCCGCGGCGACGGCCTGCCGCAGGACGAGACCCTGGCCCGCGAAACGTTCGACCGCATCCACCGCCAGGGGCGTGCCTTCTCGGCGTTCTGTCTCGCCTTCATGCACGAGAACGGCCTTGCCGTCGGCAAGGACACCGACCTTGCCGAGCGGCACTACAAGCAGGCGGTGAAGATCTTCAGCGAGGAAAGCGACCGCGGGGTGCCGGCCTCGATCAGCAATCTCGGTTTCATGTACGCCCAGGGCAAGGGCGTGCCCAAGGATCCGGCCAAGGCCGCCGCGGCCTTCCGCCGCGCCGCCGACGCCGGCTTCGCCGTCGCCAAGGTGAATCTCGGCCTGTGCTGCCTCAACGGCTGGGGCGTCGAGAAGGACGAGGTGGCAGCCTTCATGCTGTTCAAAGAGGCGGCCGATCTCGGCAACGGTGCCGGGGCGGCGTGCGTCGGACAGATGCTGCGCGATGGCATCGCGGTCGGCCTCGATCCCGTGCAGGCGGTCAAATACCTGCGCGACGCGGCGGAGGAGGGCGACGCCATCGCGTGGTACGAGCTCGGGCTTGGCTACGACCTCGGCCTCGGCATCGAGGTCGACAAGGACGAGGCCATCAAGTGGTACACGCTGTCCGCCGCCGACGGCAACGCCGACGCCCAGGCGCGTTTGGGCGCGATCCTGACGGCGCCCGGCCGCAGCGAGGTCGAATTCAAAAAGGGCGTAACCCTGCTCGACTTCGCGACCGACCAGGGCAGCGACATCGGCGACTATCACCGCGGCGTGCTGCAGCTGTACGGCGCCAAATGGTTCCAGGCGAATCCGACCTCGGCGCGGCTGATCGCGCTCTCCTTGTGCGACCGCAACTCCGTCTACGGCTATCGCCTGCTCGGCCGCATGTACGACCATGGCGCCGAGGTGGGACGCGATCCCAAGCAGGCGGCGGAGTGGTTCCTCAAGGCGGCCCTGGCGGGCGACCCGGAGGCGCAGGCGGAGATGGGCCTGCGCTACGAGCGCGCCGACGGCGTGGTGCGCGATCTGGTCGAGGCCTACGCCTGGGCGTCACTCGCGGCACCGGTGCGCTCGACCGGAGCCGCACGCCGGGTCGAGCATCTCGGGCCGCAGCTCACTCCCGGCGAGCACGCCAAGGCCGAGGCCCTCGCCGCGGCGCGCCGCGTGGCCCCGCGCCTCGCGCGCGACCTGCAGCTCGACGAGAAGTAGCGCGAAGCGGCTGTCTGGTTTGACCCGGCGTCCGGGTCTTAGGCACGAGCTTTCATCGCCAGCGCCTTGGCGAGCTGGGCGTGCAGATGCTCGCCCGCGGTGATGGGCGGCTCGCGCGCGGGCCGGTCCGGGCCGATGCAGGTCGGAATGCATTCGATCAGGGCGTCGAAATTCGGATTGGCGAAGAAGATGACCGATTGCCGCCGCGCCCGGCCCGCGAGCTCCGCCGACGGGTTCGCGACGCGGTGCAAGGTCGAGACCCAGCGCCCGTTGGTCCACCGCGCCATGAGGTCGCCCAGGTTCACGACGAAGGTGTTGGCGATCGCCGGGACGTCGATCCAGTCTCCGGCCGAGTTGCACACCTGCAGGCCGCCGGCTGCAGCATTCTGGTGGATGATCGTCCAGCTGCCATAATCGGTGTGCGCGCCAGCGCGCAACTGACCAGGCGCAGGCGTACCGTCCTGCACCGGATAGTTGGCCACCATGAGCTTGCTCATGTCCTGGCCGAATTTGTCGTCGAACCATGTGGTCGGCAGGCCGAGCGCTTCCGCGAACACGTGCCCGAGCTGCAACGACAGCCGGTCCAGCGCGCGATAGTAGGCGACCCACGCCGCCTTGAACTCCGGCATGTCCGGCGGCCAGACATTGTCGTGGAACAATTCCGGCCGGCCGATGCGCGCCTTGAATTCGTCGGCCCATCCGTCGACGCGCACCGCCGTGTAGGTTTCGCGCAGGTCGGGCGGGCTTTCCCGGCCGCGGGTGTAGCTGAGCGCTTTTCGGCCATAGGGCGTGTAGCCGCGGCTAAAGGCGCTGCCCGGTGGCTGCGCCGCAAGCTTCTTTTCGATCGGCAGATCGAAGAAGCGGCGCGACTGTGTGTCGACATCGGCGATCACGCCAGCCGGTACGCCGTGCCCCGCGATGACCAAAAAACCGATGCGCTCACAGGCTTGCGCGACCGCACGAACAACCTGCGCACGCCCCGTGCCGCCCTGGGCAAAGGGCGCCAGGTCGATCACCGGCACGCGGTCAAAATCGACGGCGTTGAACGCTAGGGACGGCATCCAAGTCCTCGTGAATTCCGGCGGGTTCAATCTTGCAGATAAACCTTGCAGATACCGTGCCGCCCGCCGCGGCCGGTCGTCCGCAGGCCCGAATGCTCATGGCGCCAAAGGCTTGTTCGATCAGACGGGTACGGATCGCCGCGCAATACCGCGGGCGTTCGCTTAAAACATGGACGTTGTGCCGCCGTCGACGGTCAAGACGTGACCGGTGACGAACGAAGCGGCATCGGAGGCGAGGAACACCGCGGCTCCGGCGATCTCGTGCGGCTGCCCCCAGCGCCCGAGTGCCGTACGCTCGGCGAAGTAGGTGCTGCGCTTGGGATCCTCGAACACCGGCAGGTTGGTCTCGGTGGCGAAGAAGCCGGGGGCGATCGCGTTGCAGGTGATGTTGTGCGGGCCGAGCTCGACCGCGAGCGCCTTGGTGAGGCCGGCAAGTCCACCCTTGGCGGTGGTGTAGGCCACGTCGCCTCTGTGGGCGAAGGGACCGGCGATCGAGGTCATGAGGATGATGCGGCCGCCGCGCCGGGGCGCCATGAGCGCCGCTGCCTGGCGCGCGAGGAGGAACGGCCCGGTGAGGTCCGCCTCCAGCAACGCCCTGATCTCGTCGACCGAGATATCGAACAGCGGCTTGCGGTTGCGCAGGCCGACATTGCTCACGAACACGTCGAGCCGGCCACGGCGCTTGGCGATGGCGGCAAGTGCCGCCGCCGCCGCCGCATCGTTCGCATCGAACGCAGCCGTCTCGAGCGTGACACCCTCGCGCGCCGCGGCGGCCGCCGCTTCGGACAGGCGCCCGGCATCGCGGCCATTGATCGTGACCGCAGCTCCGGCGCGCGCCAGCCCCTTGGCGATCTCGAAGCCAAGGCCGCGCGCCGCCCCGGTGACCACCGCCACCCTTCCGCCGAGCGAGAACATTTCCGCCACCATGAGCGCGGACGTTAGCCGCATTGCGCCGGCGGTCCAAGGGCTCTAACGTCGAGCGGTGTTTTCGAGAGAGGGCTGGATGACGAACGTTCTGTACCGGGGCATGGACCGCGCCGCACTCGACGCCGCCTACAACAACACGGCCGCGGTCGGCCAGGAGAAGCGCAACCGCTACGTCGCCGATTGGACGGCGCGCAGCAAGGCGCTGGCCGACAAGGTCAAGGCCAGGCGCGACCTGCGCTACGGCGAGGCGCCGCGCAACCGCATCGATTTCTATCCCAGCGGCAAGGCCGGCGCCCCGACCTTCGTCTTCATCCACGGCGGCTACTGGCAGATGAGCGACAAGGAAAACTACGGCTGCGTCGGGGCTGGCCCGCTGGCGCACGGGATCAACGTGGCGATGATCGAATACACGCTGGCACCCGCCATCAGGATGGACGGCATCGTCGCCGAGGTGAAGCGCGCGGTGGCGTGGATCGTCTCGCATCTGGGTGAGTTCGGGGCGGCGCGCGACGGCGTCTATGTCGGCGGCCATTCGGCCGGCGGCCACCTCACGGCATCGGTCACGGCCGAGCCGGGTGTCAAAGGCGCCCTGCCGATCAGCGGCCTGTTCGACCTCGAGCCGATCCGGCTCTGCTATCTCAACGACGCGGTTCGCATGGACGAGGCAGAGGCGCGGCGCAACTCGCCGGTGCTCCACCTCCCCGACCAGGCTCCGCCGTCCGTGATCAGCGTCGGCGAGGACGAGCTTCCGGAGCTTCGCCGCCAGTCGGCAGATTATTACGCCGCCTGGACCAAGAAAGGCCTCAAAGGGCGTTACCTGCCGCTCAAGGGCCACGAGCATTTCAGCATCCTCGAAGAGCTGGCCAGCCCCGACGGAAAGCTCACCGCGGCGGTGCTCGATCTCGTCGCGGGGCGTGTGTGAGCCTCACGGGCTTTTGAGCCGGCCCCCGGCGCCTGTGGGGGGGGGGGCGCGCGTTGACGGACCCGGCGATCCTCCCTATACGGTGGAACCCATGACAAACGGCGTTTCGATCGAGCGCACGGCCGACGAGCTGATCTTCACGCTCGACAACGGCACCGGCAATCAGGTCACCGGCGCCATGATGGACGCCATGATGGCCGAGCTGCGTGCCGAGCAGGCGACGCCGCGGGCCCGTATCCTGCGCCTCAGGGCGCGGGGACCTGCGTTCTGCACCGGCCGTGAGCGCGCCGGCCGCGACGTCGAATCGCTTCGCCGGGAGGCGACGCGCATCATCGAGTACAAGCGGGCGCTGCGCGGCACGAATTTGATCAGCATCGCCGAAGTCCAGGGCGATGCGGCGGGATTCGGCTTCGGGCTTGCGATCCTGTGCGACTTCTCCGTCGTGGCCGAGAGCGCAAAGCTGTCGTTTCCGGAGATGACGCACGGCCTGCCGCCGGCGGTGATCATGGCCTATCTCGGCGATTTCGCGCTGCCGCGCCACGCCTTCCCGATGGTCCTGTTCGGCGATCCGATCTCGCCGCGGCGGGCCGTCGAGATCGGGCTGGTGTCGCAGGTCTGTGCGCCCGGCGAGCTGGCGCGCGAGGCCGATGCGCTGGCCGCGCGCGTGCGCGCACTCAAGCCCGAGGCCGCGCGCCGCTGCAAGGAATTCTTCCAGATCACCCAACAGAACAATTTCGACCAGAACTGCCGCCTCGCGATCGATACGCTCACGGTCGGCAGTCTCGCCACGCTGAAATGATAAAGATCGACACATGACAGGGGGAAGCGACCATGGCCACGGTGAACGCGGGGGCTCGTCTCGATAGGCTGCCGATCTCGTCCTTTCATCGCCGCATCATGTGGCTGATCGGGGCCGGGATGTTCTTCGACGGGTTCGACCTGTACCTGCTCGGGCCGGTTCTGGGTGCTACGATCGCGACCAAGTTCGCCGTTCCGGCGCAGGCGCCGCTGTTCGTCTCGATGACCTTCATCGGGATGACGATCGGCGCACTGGTCACCGGGTTCGTCGGCGACCGCTATGGCCGCCGCTTCACCTACCAGGTGAACCTCGCGCTGTTCGGTCTCGCCTCGCTGGCCGGCGCGTTTGCTCCCAACATGGAGACGCTGATCGGCCTGCGCTTCCTGATGGGTGCCGGGCTCGGCGCCGAGATCGTGGTGGGCTACGGCACGATGACCGAATTCGTGCCGCCGCAGTCGCGCGGCCGCTGGCTCGGCATGATGGCGTTCATCGTCGTGGCAGGCTTTCCCGCGACGGCGATCGCCGCGAACTTCCTCGTGCCGGCCTTCGGCTGGCGCGTGATGTTCGTGATCGCCGGCGTGGGCGCCTTGATCGTGTGGTATCTGCGCAAGGCGCTGCCGGAATCGCCGCGCTGGCTGGAGGCGCAGGGGCGCACCGATGAGGCGGAAGCCCTGATGAAGACGATCGAGGCCGAGGCCGCGGGCGGTGCGGCATTGCCGCCGGCCCAGCCCGTCGCACCCGCGGTGGCCCCGACCCTCGCCTCGCTTTTCAGTTCGGCCCTTCTGCCGCGGCTGGTCGTCGGCAGCATCGTGCTGATCGTGATCAACACCCTGATCTTCGGCTTCGTCACCAACATGCCGACCTTTTTCGTGCAGCAGGGGCGGACCCTGGGCTCCTCGCTCGGCCTCAACATGTTCATCTCGCTCGGGTCGCTGCCGGGCTGCGTGATCGGCGCCTGGGGGGCCGATTACTGGGGCCGCAAGCCGGTCATCATCGGCGCCTCGGCACTCACGATCGTGGCGGCGTTCGTGTATCCCATCGTCACCGACCCGGCGCTGGTGGTCCTGGCCGGGCTCGGCCTGATCGTTCCGATCTACATCCTGACCGCGATCCTCTACGGCGTTTACACGGCCGAGATTTTCCCGACCGAAGTGCGCCTGACCGCGAACGGCCTGTGCAATTTCTTCGGGCGCGGGTTCACGGTCATCACGCCCTTCATCATCTTCCCGCTGTTCAAGGACTACGGCGTCCAGGGCGTCGTGTGGCTGATGATCGGGCTGCTGGCGCTGCAGATCGTGTCGGTGGCGCTGTGGGGCGTGGAGACACGCCAGCGCACCCTCGAGGACGTCGCGGGTGAAGCACCGAACGGACCGGCGGCGAGCCGCCGCGCCACCGCCTGAACTGGCACGGACTCTACGCGGTCAGACGCTGCCCCACAGCAATTTGCCGCCGCTGCAGATGCGGAAGATGCGGATCAGCGCATGGCGGCTGCGCGGCACGAGGCCGAACACCGCGGCTGCGGCGACGATGCCGGTCGGCACGGCGGCCAGCAGGCCGGATTCGGCTGCGATGTCGTGCGGCAGGACGAAGGCGCGCAGGGCGAAAATGGCACCCGCAACGCCGCAGGCGGCCAGTATAGAGGGCAGGAGTGCCCGATAGACATCGGCGAGGTCCACCGGGCCGCGCCGCGCGGCAAGCCAGAACATGAGCGGCGCCCGGATTGCGAGTCCGCTGAGCGCCAGCGTGGCCGCGACCGTGGTGGCGCCGAAGGGTATGGCGCAGGCGATCACGATCATGCGCAAGGTGGCATCTATGGCGCCCGCGCGTACGAGCTCGGCCGCGCGCATCTGGGTCATGAACAAGAGCGCGCATGCGTCCATGACCGGCTGAGCGGCGGCGATCAGCGCGAACCAGGCGACCAGCGGGGCCGCCGCGATCCATTTGTGGCCGAACAGGATCTCGGTCGTCCAATATGAGGTGGCCAGGACGCCGGCCGCCGCCGGCATGGTGATCATCGCCAGCTTTTCCAGGATCTCGCCGAAGGCGCGGCGGTAGCGTTGCTCGTCGAGTGTCAACCGGCTCAAGGTCGGCATCGCGATCGAATAGAGCGGCAGCATGATGTTGTTGAGCGGCGATATGAGGAGCTTGGTCGCGCGGTCGTACAAGCCCAGGATGCTGGGTCCCCAGAACCAGCCGATCGCCATCTGGTCGACGCTGCGCGAGAACATGGCCATGAGGCTCGTGCCGGCGAGCGAGCCGCCGAACCGCAGCAGGCTGCCGACACCCGGTGCGAAGGCCGGCCGCGACGGCCGCCAGCGGCAGAGGATCCAGCAGCCGGCCGTGATCAGCCCCGGGCTCACGAGGCGTTGGGCGACGAGCGCCCAGTAGCCGGCGCCACTGAGCGCAAGCGCGATCGCCAGGGCGAAGCTGACGATCTCGGCACTCGTTTCGAGCGTCGCCACCGCGGTGAACCGCATCTGCCGGCGCAACAGCGCCCAATGCTGCGAGCACAGGCCGTTGAACACGAAACCGAGCGCCACCCAGCGCGTGATCGCCGTCAGTTCGGGCTGGTGATAGAACGCAGCGATCAGCGGTGCCGCGAGGAACAATGCCGCCGCCAGCAACGTGCCGGCAGCGAGGTTCACCCAAAACAGGGTGCTGATCTCGGCGTGCGCGAGGTCCGGTTTTTGGATCGTGGCGGCCGACAGTCCCAGGTCGCGCAACGGGTCGAGCACCGCGTAGAGAGCCGCGGTCATGGCGATCAGGCCGAAGGCGGCGGGCGGCAGGAGGCGGACCAGCACGACCACGGCGCCGAACTGCGCCAGGACCTTGAGGGCCTGCGCCGAGAACATGATGGCACCGCCGCGCGCCGAGCGCTGGCCGATATCGGTCAGCAAGTGGTCGGTGCGCAGCTCATGATGGTCCGCGGGCGTGCCGCTGGCTCTGGCGCGAAGGGCGGCACTCGCCGCTCGCTCCAGGTCGGGGCAAGGCTTCGCGTCCGGAGACGAAAGGCTCACGCAGAGAGGCTCGCTGCCGTGGGCAAAAGGGTCGCCGCCACTCAAGCCGGGTTGGGCGGCCGGGGCCAGTGATCAGGCTGTGACAGCTTGTACCGCCGCCTGACGCAAGCCGGTCACGCGCCGCGGTACTCTCAGAGCGAGATTCCGAACACCTCGTCCAGGCCGTCACGGCCGGCGGGCGTGATGATCAAGGCGCGGCTGTTGCGCGCGCGCTCGGTCCAGCCGAGTGCCGCGCAGCGATCGGCGATCGCCGCCCCCACCGAACCGGCCAGATGCGGCCGCCGCTCGCTCCAATCGAGGCACGACCGGCAAAAGACGCGCTTCCGCCGCTGGGCGGCTGCCAAGTCGACGCCGAAGCGGGTGAAAAACTCGACGCCCGGCTCGGTGACCTCCCCGCCCTCGTCCGACAGGATCACGTGGCCGCGCCCGCAGAGCGCGTCGGCGAGCCCCACGCCCAGCCGCCCGGCAATGTGGTCGTAACAGATGCGCGCGGTGCGCATCTGCTCGTCGAGCTTATGCGAGGGGCGGAAGCGGGGCGGCCCATGGGCGGCGACGGCGAAAATGCCTTCGAGCATCTGCCCGACCAGCGGCGTCGACAGCCGGAAATACCGGTGCCGGCCTTGCGGCACCACCGACAGCAGCCGGGCCTCCGTGAGCTTGGCCAAATGGCCGCTCGCCGTCTGGGGGGAGATATGCGCGGCATAGGCGAGTTCTTTGGCGGTCAGGGCGCGGCCGTCGAGCAGGGCGCACATGATGTTGGCGCGCGCCGGATCGCCGACGAGGGCCGCGACCTCCGCGAGATGCACTCCGAAATCCATGCTCGGAATCTAGTGCAGAACGGCCGTCCCTGCACCGGCCGACGCTACGGCGGGGGCCGTACGGTCGCGCCACGACAATCGGGCCGGGGACGCCCAGATTTGGCGCCATGGCGACCGACACCACGGCCTCTTCGCAGGCCCGCCCGCTTTCGAGCGGCTGGCTCCCGACTCTGAAATGCCGTCTGGCCCGCCTCGCGAGCCGCCTGTGGCTTTGCCGGCAGGTCCAGCGGGAGCGAGCGCAGCTGCGGGCGTTGAGCAATCGGGAGCTGCGCGACATCGGCCTCAGCCGATGCGACGCTCTCGCGGAGGCCAGGAGGCCGTTCTGGCGCTAGAGACCGGGTCGGATGTGATCGAGGAGGCGGACGAATCCGGCGCGCCATGCCTCGATCCCGTGCTCCCGCAGCGCGTGCTGGCGCGCCGCCTGGCCGATCCTCAGCCGGCGCTCCTTGTTCTCGACCAGCTGCTCCATGACCCGGAAGAGGTTCCCGGCGAAGGCGCCCAAGGACTTGCCGAACACCGGCTCGAACGTCTGGTGCAGGAATCCGATGTCGTCGTACCAAGCGGTCTTGCCGCGGCGACCCTCGACCACGAGCCCCGTCTCGTCGTGGCGCACATATTCGTCGTTGCCGGGTGCGTCCGACACCACGACGGGGAGCCCGCAATACATCGCCCGCAGGATCGACAGCGCGTGCAGTCCGACCGAAGGGATGAGGAACACATCGGCCGCGAGCATGAGATCGACCAGCTCGTCGTCGCTGACCCGCGTCTCGATGATGTGGACGTTGGGCAGCCTGCGCGCGAACTCGGCGAAGCCCTCGCCGTAAAACGAGACCGGCAGTTTCGAGAGGATGATCAGGCGCGCGCTCGGATGTTTTGCGACCAGCTCGATGAAGGCGCCGAGCACGTCGGCGCCGCCGCGCAGGATGAAGCTGCCCTCCTCCTGCGACCAGGAGTTGGTGAAAAGGAAGGTCGTGCCGTTGCTCTGGCCGCGCGCTTGCTGCCGCTCGGCGATCTTCCTGGTCGCCGCCGCCGAGAATTCGAGCCCGAGCGGAATGTGATGGACCTTGGCTGCGAGCGCTTCGCTGTCGAACAGCACCGGCAGGAATTCGTGAGTGTGGCGGAGATGGGAGAAGACGGCGCGGCAGGCTGGTGCCTCCAGCAGCTGTTTCACCATCCGATAGGCTGGGACCTCGCGGATCTTCACGTTCGCCGAGGTGCCGTGCCACACGAAGGGGGCAAACAGCGTGATCAGCTCCTCGATATGCAGGATCCACGGCTTAACGCCGAGGGTGAGCGGGGCCGTGTGCAGGAAATGAAGATCGCAGGGGGCCAGCATCATGGCCTGCGTCTGCAGGCCGCGAGAGACGATGAACTCTTCGACCAGCTCTGCCGACGGCGCGGGGGTGAGCGCCTGCAGCTGGCCGCGCAAGGTGGCTGCGGCCGCGTTCGCCTGCTTGAGATGCGCTGCATCGGCCGGCGACAACGTGAAGTCGAAGCGATAGCCGGGGTAGGCCGCGATCAGGCTCGACGGCAGCGGGTGATCGCCGTTGAACCGGTGCAGGCCCGGGGCGTTCCACGGCACCCCGACTCGGATATCGCTCATCCGCCCAGTCTAGCGCGCCGGTGCCGGCACCGGTACCGCCGCGCCGCAGGCGCCGGAGCGGGGTTAAGCGATCGTGCGCACGATGCCGCCCTCGACCCGCAGGGCGGCGCCATTGGTGGCCGAGGCCTCTTTCGAAGCGACATAGACGACCATGTTCGCCACCTCCTCGACCGAGGCGAAGCGCTGTAAAAGCGAGGTCGGCCGGTGCTCCTTGACGAATGAGGCGGCAAGCGCGTCGGTCGATTTTCCCGCCTCGCGCGCCATGGCGGCGAGGAATGGTTCGACACCGTCCGAGCGCGTGGGTCCCGGCAGCACGCTGTTGACCGTGACCCCCGTCCCGGCGGTCAGCTCGGCCAAGCCCCGCGAAATCGCAAGCTGGGCGGTCTTGGTCGTGCCGTAGTGGATCATCTCCTTCGGAATGTGCAGCGCCGATTCCGACGAGATGAAGACGATGCGGCCCCAGTTGCGCGTCAGCATCGCCGGCATGTAGGCGCGCGACAGCCGGACACCGGACATGACGTTGGTCTCGAAGAACCGTATCCACTCGGCATCGCTGATGCCAAAGAAGTCCTTGGGCTCGAAGATGCCGGCGTTGTTGACCAGGATGTCGACCTGGGGAACGGCCTTCACGAGGGCTTCACAGCCCGCGGCAGTCGATATGTCCGCGGCGACCCCTTCGATGCGGCGGCCCGGTAGCGCCTGGCGCAGCCGGGCTGCTGCCGCATCCACGGTGGCGGCTTTGCGGCCGTTGATGACCACCGCAGCACCCGACCCCGCCAATCCTTGCGCGATCGCGAAGCCGATGCCGGCGGTCGAGCCGGTCACGAGAGCCGTCTTGCCGGACAGATCGATGTTCATGACAGATCTTCCTCGAGCGTGCCCTTGCCATTTAGGCGGCCTCTGGCCCACGGTCAATCGGCGCTCGACACTCCCACGGCGGCCGGCCGGATGCTGAATGTCAGAAGCCCGGTGATGAGGGCCAGCAGCACGCCGGCGCTGAGGGCCAGCGACCAGTGAATGCCGAGCATGCCGCCGACGACGCCGACCGTCACGCCGCTGAAGGCCCGCAAGCCCAAGGCGCCCATGCCATAGAGGCCGATCACGCGGCCGCGGATCTCGGCCGGTGCGTGGATCTGTACGAGGGCCTGGGCCATGGCGCTGAACGACAGCTCCAGGAAGCCCGCGGCGAACAGCAGGAAAAGTGCGACCGGATAACTGCGGGCCGTGGCGAACGCGCCGATGGCGATGCACCACAGCATCGCGAGGATGAAGGCGGTGCGCGTGCGCGGCTGCAGCAATCCGCGGGTCTCGAGGAGGATGCCGGCGATGAAGGCGCCGGTCGCATCGGCGGCCAGCAGCATGCTGTAGAGCGGCCCGGCATCGCCGTGGCCGAGATCGCGTGCGAACTCCGGCATCTGCGCCTGGTAGGCGTTGCCGACCAGGAGCGCGTATCCGCCGGCGAGCACGATCATCGAGGCGACGATGCGGTTGCCGGCCACGTCGCGGACGGTCTGGACGATATCGGCGAAGCCGCGGATGGCCCGCCGCGGCGCGGGCGCTCCGGCACGGAAGCGCGGGCCGTAGGGTGCCTTCCACAGCCACAGCACCAGCGGCAGATAGATCAGGACGTTCAGCATCAGCCCGTGCGCGGGGCCGAACAAGAGCAGGATTCCGCCGCCGACCGCAGGGCCGGCCAAAAGGCCCAGATACCGGCCGGTGGCGTTGAGGCGCACGGCGCTCGGCAGCTGCGTGGGCCCGACGATATCGTGGATCAGGAGCTGGCTCGGCGTGTTCCAGAACAGGCTGCCTATGCCGTGGATGATGAGGATCACCACCGCGTGCCACATCTGCAGACTTTCGGTCAGGAACAGAAGGCTCCAGGACAGGGATGCGGCCATGAAGCAGAGCATGCCGATCTGGATGAGGCGCCGCGGGTCGAGCCGGTCGGCGAGGGCGCCCATCGGCACGCCGAACAGCAGCATCGGCAGCCAATGCGACAGGATCGCGAAGCCGCCGAGGGCCGGCGCGTGAAATTTCTGGAAGATGATCCAGTAGCTGATCACGTGCTCGATGCTGTCGGCCATCATGGCGAGTGCCGAGCAGGTGAAATAGGCGCGGAACCCCGGATGCCGAAGTGCGGCGAACGATTGCGGTTGTGTGCTCACGAATTTCCCCTGACGGGCGGCGCCGGCCCGTCTCCAGTGACGGAGTGGCGCCGCCCGGACCCTAACGTTTTATCTCAGCCGCGCTCAATAGCCGCAGCAGCCGCGTCGATCGCGGCCGTGATGTCGCGCACCTGCTGCTCGGAGAGCGGTCCTTTGCCGAGCCGCATCGAGAGGGCGAGCCGGAAATTGTGCACCGCTCGCCGGATCTCCGGCGCCGGTCCGCCGCCATAGGCGCGGGTGACCTCGGCCATGCGCGCCAGCACTTCGTCGAGAGTCGCCTTGTTCTCGGCGAGGAAGGTGCGGCCCGCGTCGGTGATCTCGCAGATCTTCTTGCTGCCGTCTTCAGCCGCCAGCACGCGCACGTAGCCCAGATCCTCGAGCAGAGTGAGCGTCGGGTAGATCACGCCCGGGCTCGGGCTGTACTGCCCGCCGAACTGCTCCTCGATCGCCTTGATGATCTCGTAGCCGTGGCGCGGCTTCTCGGCCAGCAAGTGCAGGATGACGAACCGCAAATCGCCTTGTTCGAAATGCCGGCGCAGGCCGAAGCCGCGGCCCATCCGGCCGCCGCGGTGCCGGAACATCCGGCCGCCTTCGAATCCGCCGCGGGCACAACGATCGCCGCGATGACGTCCTAAGTGGTTACCAAACATACGTATTTTCCTTCTAACTAGATATATCGTTCGATATATCGAAGTTAAAGATATATCTTAATTGTATCGATGTCAAGGCGCTGGGTTCACTGTCACTCCGGAAAACCGATCAACGGATCAACAGTCCCACTTAACCAATTGACCAGACTGATATTTTGCTCGATCTCGGCGCGTCAACACCCCCGCAACACCGCGCAACAGATCAACGCCTCCCTACGGCGTTCTTGACCGCCCGTCCGTCGCGGGTATCTTCGGCGCCCCGAATCACCAGCCGGCGCCGCGCGACCCGCGACCCCACAAAGGAGACATCATGAAAAAGGCACACCGCAAAGGCACGGCAAGAAAGAAGCGCCGCGAGCGGGAACTGCGCCGCGAGCAGATTGCCCAACGTCTCAGCGCGCGCAAATCGGCCAAGGCCTAGCGTCTCATCATCAGCGGCAAGAGGCCGGGTCCCGTGGGCGCTTAGCGCCTTGATCTGGCGCAATGCGGCGGCCGCTCGGGCAATCTACGAAGGGCCAACCGAATGCGAGTCAAGGAGTTGGCCATGCCCAGCCATTATCACGCCGTCGTCTGGATCGACCATCACGAGGCGCGGATTTTCACATTCACCGCGACCGAGGCTGACAAGCTGGTTGTCCATCCGCAGAACCCGCATGTCCATCTGCACCACAAGTCCTCGACCATCGGTGACGGCCGCGCCGCACCCGATTCGGCTTATTTCGATCAGGTCGCGAAGGCGCTCGATGCGGCCGGGGAGATTCTGATTACCGGCCCGGCAAATGCCAAATTCGAGTTGAAGCAATACATCGAGCGGCACAAGCCGCAACTCCTCAAGAAGATCGTCGGTGTCGAAACGGTCGACCATCCGACCGACGGCGTACTGACCGATCATGCGCGCCGTTACTTCGTCGGCGCCGACCGGATGCGCTCCCAACGTAGCTGAGGTCGACGCTAAGCCGTTGTCCGCGTTGCGGGGATACCGGAAGGTGTGACCGCAAGAAGCGGAGTGTTCGGCGCGGCCATGGGCGCCATCATGGGACTATCCGCACGGCGAGGTATCTCATGCAGAAGCCGTTCCTTGTGCGCGCGCTTGGCGTTGTTCTCTTGATCGCCATGGCCGGGGCCGCGGCGGCAGCACCACAAGATCGTCCGCCGGCTGCCGCCGGTCAGGCGTCACAGCCACCTACGCCTCCTCCGGCGCCGCTCAGGACCCTCACAGGGAAGGAACGCCTGGGCGAAAAGTGGCAAGACGAGCAGCGGATCGACAACTGCAAAGTCCCCATCGACAAACGCGGGACGAAGCCGCGGCCGGACGCGTGCGGGAAGCCGTCGTCGTGAGCGCAAGCGTCCGCCGCGGCTAAACCGCCTCGCCCGAGCGGAGTGGGGCCGGAGCGCGCTCTCGCCAAAGGAGCAACGTGGCGACGAAGACCAGCCCCGTCACCAAGGTACTCACGGCCAGGCCGAAGATGTCGTGCGCCAGGAAATCGCCGAATGACGTTCCCGCCGTCCGCACCGTCACCACCGTGAGCCAATAGAACCAGAGCGAGGCGAGCGGCCCGGTTCGGCCGACGAGGAGAAGGGCCAGCAGGATGCCGCCCTCGATAAGCGAGGCGCCGGCGGTGCCGAGTCCGGAGCGGAACGAGGCCATGTCGCCGATCACCGTGCCCAGCGTGCCGGCGATCAGCATTGCGGCCCAGTATCTGACGTCGGTGGTCGGAAGGCCGAATGGCCAATGGTTGGACGCTTGGTCGGATTTCGATGGCGGCGTGAACACCAGGACAGCCGCGAGAAGTACCCCCAGCGCCGCCGTCAGCCCGAGCCGTCCCAGCCGGAAATCGGAAGCGCCGAGATCGGCGAGATTGGTAGCCGCCGTCCGCACCACGATGATCGCCATCCAGTAATAGGCCTGATGTGCGGCGCGGTCGCGGCGTTCGAAGACCAAGATGAGCGCGAACAGGATGGCGAGCGCCGGCAGCCCACCGGCATGTCCCAGGTGCAGATAGCGGGCGATAAAGTCGCCCGTATTGGCGCCGAAGATGCTGGCCAGTGACAGGGCGAACCAGTAGCGGGTCCCCGCGGCGGGAACGTGGGCTTGCTGCATGATGGATGAAGTCCTCGACGTGGTCCCGGGAGCGAAATTTAGCGCGGCAGCGCGATCCTGCGATAACTGAGCGCCTCGGCGATGTGGATCCGTGCGACCGTCGCCGAGCGCTCGAGATCGGCCAAGGTGCGGGCGACGCGCAGCACGCGGTGATACCCTCGTGCCGACAGTTTCAGGCGCTCGGCCGCCTCGGTCAGGAGCTTGCGCCCGGCAGGCTCGGGTGCGGCCAGCTGTTCGAGAAGCTCACCATCCAGCTCGGCGTTGGAGCGCGGCCGGCGGTCGGCCGGCACTTGTGCCACGCGCTCGCTCTGGACCTGCCGCGCGGCTGCGACGCGCTCTGCAACATCGGCTGACGATTCGGCCGGCGGCGGCAGGCTCAGGTCGGCCGCACTCACCGCCGGTACGTCGACATGCAGGTCGATGCGGTCGAACAACGGCCCGGAGATCTTCGACTGGTAGTCGATCGCGCATTTGGGCGCGCGCCCGCAGCCCTGCGCCGGGTCGTCGAGCCAGCCGCAGCGGCACGGGTTCATGGCCGCCACCAGCTGCACGCGGGCCGGATAGGTGACGTGCGCATTGGCACGCGCGACGACGGCGCGCCCGGTCTCCAGCGGCTGGCGCAGCGATTCGAGCGCGCCGCGCTGGAACTCCGGCAGCTCATCCAGGAAGAGAACCCCGAGATGTGCCAGCGAGATCTCACCAGGCTTGGCGCGCGCGCCGCCGCCCACCAGTGCCGCCTGCGAGGAGGTGTGGTGCGGGTCCCGGAACGGCCGCTGGCGCGACAGCCCGCCCTCGGCCAGGAGCCCGGCCACCGAATGGATCATGCTGACCTCGAGCGCTTCGCCGGGCGTCAATTCCGGCAGAAGGCCCGGCAGGCGCTGCGCCAGCATCGATTTTCCCGATCCGGGCGGGCCGACCATCAGGAGGTGATGGCCGCCGGCCGCGGCCACTTCGAGCGCGCGCTTGGCCGTCTCCTGGCCTTTGATGTCGCGGAGGTCGGGGATAACAGTTGTGCGCTCGTCGAGCTTCGGGCGGGGCGGCGACAGGAGCTGCGTGCCTTTGAGATGATTGATGAGGGCCAGCAGCGAATCCGGCGCCAGCACGTCGGCGCCCGCCCACGCCGCTTCGCCGCCGCAAGCCAGCGGACAGATGAGGCCACGCCCGCGCGCATTGGCGCCCATGGCCGCCGGCAGCGCTCCGGCCACCGCCGTCAGCTTGCCATCGAGCGCCAGCTCGCCGATGACCATGTAGTCGGCGACCGCGTCCGCGCCGATCACACCCATGCCGACCAGAAGGCCGAGGGCGATCGGCAGATCGTAGTGCGAGCCTTCCTTGAGGAGGTCGGCAGGCGACAGGTTCACCGTCAGGCGCTTGGGCGGGAGTGCCAGGCCCAGCGCCGACAAGGCGGCGCGGACGCGTTCGCGCGCCTCGGCGATCGTCTTGTCGGGCAGGCCGACGATCGTGAAGGCCGGCAGCCCGCCGCCGATATGCACCTGCACGTCGACATCGACCACGTCGACGCCCTGGAAGGCCACCGTGCTGACGCGTGCAACCATCAGACGAATCCCCGGCCGGCACGGTAGCGCGGCCGCGGCGGGCTGACAAACCGACCGCGGCGGAGCTCAGCGGCCCAGGCGATCAAGGTTTGAATACACGCGTATGAGCTGGCGCTTGAGGGCGCGCGCCTCGGCGGGCGAGAACCCGGCGAGGGCCACTTTTTCGTAATGTCGCGCCACCGGAATGATCCCGCGCGTGGTCTGCCGCCCGCGCGGGGTGAGGCGCACCCGCACCTCGCGCCGGTCGCCCCCCCTCCGTCCGGGGTCAACGCGGCCCCGCGCCACGAGGCCGCCCGTCACCATGCGTCCGACCAGTCGCGACAAGGTCGAGAGATCGATCGAGGTCAGGGCCGCGAGATCGGACAGGCGCTGCGCGCCGTGCGCGGCCAGTGCTGCCAGCACCCGCCATTCCTGTACCACCACGCCATGCGGCTTGAGCTCGCGCCCGAAGGCGACGGCCAGCCGCACGCCGGCGCGGTTGATGAGGTACGGCAGATAGGACGCGAGATCGAACATGGCCCGGCACTATACGGAAACGCGGGACCGGCGCCAGCCTGCGCCCACCGACAATTCCGGACCGGTCGATTCCGGCTATCATGCGCGCCACGCGCCGAGTCGGATCTTTCCGGCCATGTCATTCCGTCGTCCGATCACCCCGGGACTCGGCGCGCTCTTTGTCGTGCTGGCGATGCTGGCCGCATGCGCGCCGCGCGCGGTCGCCCCACCTCCTCCCGTTCTGCCGCCGGCCTCCGGTGCCGCCTGCCTGCGGGCGCTGAGCGAGCGCGGCGTTCCGTTCCAGCCGGTCAGCGAGCCGGCCGCGATCAGCGGCTGCAATCTGCAGAACGCCGTGCGCGTGACCGGCGTCGGCGCGCCGTTCGACAAGCCCGCGACGATGACCTGCGGGCTGGCGCTACGTCTCAACGAGTTCGAGAGCGATGTCGTCGAGGCGGCGGCGGAGCGGTATTTCCACCGCCGCGTGGTCGAGATCTATCACTATGGCGCGTATGCCTGCCGCAACATCGCCGGCACGCACCGGCTGTCCGTCCACGCGCATGGCGAGGCGATCGATGTCGCCGGGTTCGAGCTGGCGGGCGGCCTGAAGATCCTGGTCAGGACCGATTGGCATGACCCCGGCGACCGCGGGCGCTTCCTGCACGAGATCGCCCGCGGCGCCTGCCGGATGTTCGACGTGGTGCTGACCCCCGACAGCAATTCCGACCACCGCGACCACATCCACCTCGACCTGGGCCCCTACAGGGTCTGCCAGACGTAGGCGTGCCCGCTATGTCCGCCTGGCCTCGATCGCATCCCAGATGAGGCCGGCGAGATTGGTGCCGTCGAAGCGGCTGATCTCCTGGATGCCGGTCGGCGAGGTGACGTTGATCTCGGTCAGATAGTCGCCGATCACGTCGATGCCGACGAAGATGAGGCCGCGCTCCTTGAGCGCCGGCCCGATGCGGGCGCAGATCTCGCGCTCGCGCGCGGTCAGTGTGGTCTTCTCAGCCCGGCCGCCGACATGGAGATTGGCGCGCGCCTCGCCCTTGGCGGGCACCCGCGTGACGCCGCCGGCAGCCACCCCGTCGATCAGGACGACGCGCTTGTCGCCCTGGCGGATCTCCGGCAGGTAGCGCTGGATGATGATCGGCTCGCGCGAGCGCGCGGTGAACATCTCGAGCAGCGCGTTGATGTTGTCGTCGTCCGGGCGGATGTGGAAGACGCCGGCGCCGCCGTTGCCGAACAGCGGCTTCATGATGATGTCGCCGTGCAGCTGGCGGAACGCGTCGATCTCGGCCCGGCTGGAGGTGATGACCGTCGGCGGCATCAAGTCCGGGAAATGGGTGACGAACAGCTTCTCGGGCGCATTGCGGACATGCGCCGGATCGTTCACCACCAGGGTCTTCGGATGGATGTGCTCGAGGATGTGCGTGGCCGTGATGTAGGCCATGTCGAACGGGGGATCCTGGCGCATCAGGACCACGTCGAACTTGGCGAGCTCGAGCGTCTCGAACGGTCCCAGGGTCGCGTGGGCGCCCTTGACCCGCTGCACGGTCAGCCGGCGCCCGCGCGCGCGTACCGCGCCGTGCGCGAAGGTCAGGTCTGCCGGCAGGTAGTGCCACAACGCGTGGCCGCGGCTCTGGCCTTCGAGGGCGAGCGCAAACGTCGAGTCGGCATCGATGTTGATGCCCTCGATGGGGTCCATCTGGATGGCGACCGACAAGGCCATGGCGATTCGGAAGGCGTCCCCGGGTCAGCGACGGTCAGTTGAGCCGGGCGCGGATCGCGGCCAGCTCGGCGGCGATACGTTGCCGTGCCGCGGCACTCTCTGCAAGCTCGACCGCGCGTTCAAGATAGCGCCGCGCGGCCCCGAGGTTCTCCTGCTGCACCTGGAGGAGGCCCGCTTCGCGCCACAGCGCCGCCGCCGTCGGGGCCAGCATCAACATGCCGTCGAGGACGAACGCGGCGCCCGCGGCATCGCCCTGCTTGAGGAGCCGTGCCTTGAGGTTGTTCTGCAGGCGCAACAGCGTGCCGCGGTTGGAGAGCGGTGCTGCGTGATCCGGTTCGAGCCGCGCCTCGGGGCCGCCGATCGTCCTGATCAGCTCGTGGAGCTCGGCCGTGCCGAGGATCCGCCCGTCATTGAACGGATCGAACACGAGCCGCTCGCCCGCCGTCTCGATCTGCAGCAGGAAATGGCCGGGAAAATTGAGGCCGCACAGGCGCCAACCCTGGGCGCGCCCGGCATGCAGCCACAGGATGGCGAGGGCGACCGGCAAGCCACGCCGGCGGTCGATCACCGCCGCGAGGTCGGCGTTGCGCAAATCGTCATAGGTTTCGCGGTCGCCATGATAGCCGTGCCCGTCAACCAGGACCTGGCGCAGGACGGCCAGTTGTGCGGCCGGGGTGCCGGTGGACAGGGTCGCCGCCGCGACCTGCTGCGCCAGTTGCGCCAGATGTTCGGCATAGCGCGGATCGCCGGCCTCGCGGCGGCGGCGCGCGGCGAACGCGAGGGCGGTTGCGGCTACGTCGATCGCGTCATCGTGAGCAGCACCGGTGGCGCGCAGCACGGCCTCGGCCGCCTCGGGGGTCATACGCGGATGTTTCAGCCGGTGGACGCCGACTTGAAGCGCTGCGGATCGTCTTTCATGATGACGTGCGAGACGACCTTCTTCACGTCGGCCAGGTTGCGGGCGATGCTCAGCACGCGGTCGAGCTCGGCCTGGTCCTGGGCCACGCCGAGCAGATACACGACGCCGTTCACGACCTCGGCCGAGTAGTTGACCGATTCCACGCCCTTGGCGAACAGGATCTTGGCGTTCAGCTCGGTCTGGATCTTGGTGTCGCGCGCGTAGTCGACGATGCCGCCGTCGTTCGTCACCTCGACTTCATCGAAGACCTCGCGCACGCCCTTGGCCTTCCAGGCGAGCGAGATCGCATCGGACCGTGCATCGGCGTTGGGAACCGTGCCGCTGACCAGCACGCGCCCCTCGTAGACCTGCAGGTTCAGCGCCATCCACATCTTGTGATCTTTTTCCAGCCAGTAGTGGTTGATCTCGGCGCGGATGGCGTTGTCGCTCACGGCACCCTTGATGCCGCGGTCCTGCAGGGCGGTGTCGCCCGCGACGGCGCCGGCGCCGACGGCCGTGGCGACGCAGCCGGAGAGGGCCGCGAGGCAGAGAAGGGCAGCCGCCGTCGTCGTCAGCCGTCGCCCGTGCGAACCTGTCATGACAGTCTCCATGGAAGGACCATGGGCGGTTTCTAGTGCATTACCCCGAGTCGCGCCAAGCATCGCGCAGGTGGCGGGGCAGGCGCCGCGGGGTCACGAGCACCACGTCGAAGCGCATCGAAAGCCCGGCCAGATCGGGCCGGCGCGCGAGGAAGGCAAGCGCGGCATTGCGGATGCGAAGTTGCTGGCGGGGCTGGATGGCCTCCGCGGCGGCCTCGTAGGTGGTCCGCGCCTTGACCTCGACGAACGCCACGATGTTGCCGCGGCGGACGATCAGGTCGATCTCGCCGGTGGGAACGCGAAAATTGCGCGCGAGCACGCGGTAGCCCGCCAGCCGCAACCGCCACACGGCCCAGCGCTCCGCCCGCAGGCCATGGATCCGTGCGGCGCGCCGGTCGTACCCGGCACCCTCCCGCCGCCGGCCGTTAATCCCGCCCACGGGCGGTGCGGCCGTTCAGCCGCAGAGCGAGCGCGTAGACCTGGCTGCGCCTGCGGCCGGTCGCCGCTGCCACGGCCGCCACCGCATCGCGCACGCTCATCCTGGAGAGTGCAGCCGTAAGCTCCGCTTCGACGTCTGCCTCCGCCAGGGCCGCGGCATCGGCCTCGGGCGGGCCGACGACGATCACGATCTCGCCCTTGGGCGGCCCGGACTCGCGAAACGCGGCCGCGAGTTCGGCAAGCGGGCCGCGGCGGACATCCTCGAACAGCTTGGTGATCTCGCGCACCACGGCCGCCGCGCGCCCGCCCAGCGCCAGCGCCATGTCGGCGAGGCTGGCCGCCAGCCGGTGCGGCGATTCGAAGAAGATGAGCGTCGCCGGAATGGATGCGAGCTCCGCCAAGGCGGCGCGCCTTGCGCCTTGCTTGGCCGGCAGGAAGCCCTGGAACAGGAACCGGTCGCTCGGGAGGCCGGAGAGTGCCAGGGCTGCCAGGGCTGCCGACGGCCCGGGCACGACCGTGACCTTGACGCCGGCGCCCTGCGCCGCGCGCACGAGCTTGAGACCGGGGTCGGCGATCAACGGCATTCCGGCATCCGACACGAGGGCCACGCTTTTGCCGTTTTTGAGCGCTTCGATGAGCTTTCGGCGCTCGGCATCTCCGGCGTGATCGTCGTAGCGCACGATCCGGGGTGCGGCCGCACCCACGGCCGAGAGCAGCCGGCGCGTCGTGCGCGTGTCCTCGGCGGCGATCAGGTCCGCCTGCGACAAGACCGTGACCGCGCGCCGGCTGATGTCGCCGAGATTGCCGATGGGTGTCGCGACGATGTACAGACCCGCCGCCAGTGCCGTCCCTGCGGCTTCGCCCCGTTTACTTGACGGGGAACGCTCGTTAGGGTCATCGGCTCGTCTCACGAGGTTGTCCTTGGTGTGGTTCCGTCGCGAGGTCTGGGTCAGCCGCCCGCGCATTGCCGCGGTCGTGGCGGTCGCGTTCGCCGTCCTGCTGTCGGCCTGCCACGACATGTCGCCGCGCGACTATTACATCTTCGGTCAGCCTCAGGCCAGCCGCCCGGCCACCCAGGCGCCGCAGCAATTGCCGCCCGGCGGCCCGCAGGCGGAAACCTCGCCTCCCGCCGCACCTCTCGAACCGGTGGTGCCGGAAGGCACGCCGCCGCCACTCACGGCGCCGGCCGCGCGGCCGGTGGTGGCGCTGCTGCTGCCGCTGTCCGGCCCCAACGCGGGGCTGGGGCGTGCGCTTCTTGATGCCGCGTCCCTGGCGACATTCGACATTGGCGGCGACAGCTTCGTACTCCTGCCGCGCGACACGGCCGGGACGCCGGAAGGGGCAACCGCCGCCGCACAATCGGCGATCGCCGCCGGCGCACGGATGATCGTAGGGCCGCTGTTCGCCGCCGAGGTCCCGGCGGTCGCCGGCGTGGCGCGCCCCGCCAATGTCAACATCGTCAGCCTGTCGAACGACCGGACGGTCGCGGGGCCGGGCGTGTTCGTCATCGGCCTGTCGCCCCAGGGGCAGATCGAACGGATCGTCGGGTTCGCGGCGAGCCGCGGCCTGCACAGCTTCGCGGCCCTGGTGCCGAATAACAGCTTCGGCTCGGCGGTCGAGGATGCGTTCCGGCGCAGCATCCAGGCGACGGGCAGCACTATCGCCTTGATCGACCATTACGAGCCAGGGGCCGATGCAACGCCCGTCGTGCGGCGCCTGGCGGCCTATGCTGGCCGCGTCGCCAGCGCGCCCTCGTCGCGCGGCGGATTCCAGGAAGGCGATGACGACGCGGCGCGCGATCAGTCGCAACAGCCGGCTGCGCCGCCGCCGCCCGGCAGCGGCGGCCTGGATGCCGTCCTGCTGCCCGATTTCGGCGACCGCCTGCTGTCGATCGCACCGCTCTTGCCCTACTACGACGTCGACCCGGCACAGGTGCGCTTCCTCGGCACGGCACTATGGGAGGACCCGCGTGTCACGCGCGAGCCGGCGCTCAACGGCGGGTGGTTCGCGGCCCCGCCGCCGGCGGCCCGCGCCGACTTCGTCAAGCGCTATCAGAGCGTCTACGGTCAGGCGCCGCCGCGCCTCGCCACGCTTGCCTACGATGCGACGGCATTGGCCGCGGTTCTGGCGCGCGGCCCGAACGGGCCCGATTTCTCAGCCGAGGCCATCGGCAACCCGAATGGCTATGCCGGCACCGACGGGATCTTCCGGTTCCGCTCCGACGGCACGGCCGAGCGGGGCCTGGCCGTGCTCGAAGTCCAGCGCGACGGCTTCAAGGTCGTCTCGCCGGCGGCCGAGGATTTCCGCGACATCACGCGCTAGGCGATGAGCTGTGCCAGCACCGCGTTGAGGACGCGGCGGCCGTCGCGGGTCGCGCGCAACCCCAGCGGATCGTGCACCACGAAACCGCCCCCGATCAGGTCCGTCAGCCGGCTCCGATCGAGCGCGTCATCGAGATCGATCCCCGTCCTGTGGCGGAACTCGTCGGCCGCGATACCTTCGGTCAGGCGCAAGCCCATCATCAACGCTTCCTCGGCGGCATCGCGTGGTGCTATCTCGCGCGCCTCCGCGGTCGCATGACCGCGGGCGCGCACGGCAGCGAGCCACGTCTCGGGTGCGCGCTCCTGCCGGGTCGCCACTTTCTTTCCGTCGAGGGTCAGCCGGCCGTGGGCGCCTGGTCCGACCCCGACATAATCGTCGTAACGCCAGTAGGCGAGGTTGTGCCGGCACTCCGATCCGCGGCGCGCGTGGTTGGAGATCTCGTAGGCAGGAAGGCCCGCCGTCGCCAGGATGTCCTGAGTGGCTTCGAACAGCTCCGCCGCCTCGTCCTCGCTCGGCAGCACCACCTCGCCCCGTGCATGGGCGGCGTGGAACGCGGTGCCGGGCTCGATCGTCAGTTGATAGACGGAAAGATGATCGCTGGCCATCGTCAGCGCGTCGCGCAGTTCCCGCGTCCATTCCGCGATCGTCTGCCGCGGCCGCGCGTAGATCAGATCGAAGGAGTAACGGCCGAACTGCCGCTGCGCGGCACCGATCGCCCGCCGTGCTTCGGCCGCGTCGTGGGCGCGGCCCAGAAAGCGCAGCGCGCGATCCTCCAGCGCCTGCACGCCGATCGACATCCGGTTGATCCCGGCGGCGCGGAACCCGGCGAAGTGCTCGGCCTCCGCGGAATTCGGATTGGCCTCGAGCGTGATCTCGGCGTCGGCCGCGAGCTCCCAGCGGCGCGCGATCCGCTGCAGTACCGCCTCGGCGGTCCCCGGTGCCATCAAGGATGGCGTGCCACCGCCGAAGAACACCGACGTCACGACGCGCCCCGGCGCGAGCTCCGCGTAATGATCGAGCTCGGCCAGCAGCGCGCCGCGCCACGACTCCTCGTCGATGCGGTCGCGCACATGGCTGTTGAAGTCGCAATAGGGGCACTTCGACCGGCAGAACGGCCAATGCACGTAGATCGCGAACGCCGGCATGCGCCCGCCTCTCACCGGAAGCAGGCGGCGACCAGCTGTTCGAACGCGCGGGCGCGGTGGCTGATCGCGTGCTTGGCGTGCGGCTCCATCTCGCCGAAGGTGATGGTGTGCCCGTCGGGTACGAACATCGGGTCGTATCCGAAGCCCTTGTCGCCGCGCGGCGGCCATGTGAGCCGCCCATGCACCTCGCCGCGGAACATCTCGAGGTGCTCGTCCGGCCAGGCGAGCGCCAGCACCGCCACGAAGCTGGCGCCGCGGTCGGCTTCCTGCGCTCCGCTGCGCGCGAGCCGCGCCTCGATTTCGCGCATCGCCAGCATGAAGTCCTTGGTCGGGCCGGCCCAGCGCGCCGAGTAGATGCCGGGGGCGCCACCCAGTGCCGGGACCACGACGCCCGAATCGTCGGCGAGTGCGGGCAGTTTCGCCGCCCGCGCCGCGGCGCGGGCCTTGAGCTCGGCGTTCGCTTCGAAGGTGGCCCCCGTCTCCTCCGGCTCCAGCAGGCCGAGCTTCGCCGCCGAGACCACCTCGATGCGGAACGGCGCCAGCAGCTCGGCGATCTCGCGCACCTTGCCCGGGTTGTGGCTCGCGATCACCAGCATCTTGTCGGCGAAGTGCCGGCTCATGCGGGATCTCAGGTCTTGGCGGCGATCGCCTGCTTCTGCAGCGCGACCAGCTCGCCGATGCCCTTGCGCGCAAGGCGGAGCAGGCTCAGCAGCTCTTCCTCGGAAAACGGCGCGCGCTCGGCCGTGCCCTGCACCTCGATGATCTTGCCGGCCCCGGTGAGAACGAAGTTGGCGTCGGCTTCGGCGTTCGAGTCCTCGGCGTAGTCGAGGTCGAGCACCGGCGTGTTCTGATGGATGCCGCACGACACCGCGGCCACGTGATCGAGGAGCGGCAGCTTGGTGAGGGCCCCCTGCGACACCAGCTTGCTGAGCGCCCGGTGCAAGGCTACGTAGCTGCCGGTGATCGCCGCCGTGCGGGTGCCGCCATCGGCCTGGATCACGTCGCAGTCGATGCGCACCTGCCGCTCGCCGAGGGCCGCGAGATCGGTCACGGTGCGCAGCGAGCGGCCGATGAGGCGCTGGATCTCCTGGGTGCGGCCGCTTTGCTTGCCGCGGGCGGCCTCGCGGTCGGTGCGCGTATGGGTCGAGCGCGGCAGCATGCCGTATTCGGCGGTAACCCAGCCGGTGCCGCTGTTGCGCAGGAACGGCGGGACCTTCTCCTCGACGCTGGCCGTGCATAGCACATGCGTATCGCCGAAGCGCGCGAGGCACGAGCCTTCGGCGTATTTGGCGAAATCCGGTTCAAGGCGGACCGGTCGGAGCGCGTCGGCGGCGCGGCCGGAAGGACGCATGCAAACCTCTAAGCGGACGTTGAAAGCGGGGCGACACCGTGGGCTGGCCCACCCGCGGCGAAGACCGCCGCGGACCCTACCCTTAAGCCCCAGCATCGTCCAGGGGCGTTGCAGCCACGAGCGGTGCGTGATTGACGCTCTCCAGGCCTGTCCCTACATTTCATGACATGAATATGGTCAAACCTTTACGGCCCGATTCGCTCGGTTTGGCCGGCACGTCGCCGCCGCTCGCCGAGCTCAGCGAGCGCAGCCGCGAGATCTTCCGGCAGATCGTCGAAGCCTATGTCGAGACCGGAGAGCCGGTCGGCTCGCGCACCTTGTCGCGCAAGCTGGGCGTCACCTTGTCGCCGGCCACGATCCGCAATGTGATGGCCGACCTGCAGGAGGCGGGCCTCCTCTACGCGCCTCACACGTCGGCCGGCCGCCTGCCGACCGACCTCGGTTTGCGGATGTTCATCGACGGATTCCTCGAAGTCGGGCGGCTGTCGGCCGAGGAGCGCGAAAAGATCGATTCCCAATGCGCCGCCGCCGGCAAGAGCCTGCCGCAGGTGCTCGAGCAGGCGACCCAGCTGCTTTCGGGGCTGTCGCACTGCGCCGGTCTCGTGATGGCGCCGAAGAGCGAGGGGGCCCTCAAGCACGTGGAGTTCGTGAGCCTCGGGCCCGGGCGGGCGCTGGTCGTCGTGGTGACGGGGAGCGGCTTGGTCGAGAATCGGGTCGTGGAGCTGCCAATGGGCCTGACCGCGGCAGAGCTCATGCGCGCCGGCAATTACCTCAACACGCGGTTGATGGGCCGTACGTTCGGCGAGGCGCGCGGCGAGATCCTGACCGAGCTGGAGGAAAACCGCGCCGAGCTCGACGCCCTGACCAAGAAGATCGTCGAGGCGGGCCTTGCCACCTGGTCGGGCCCGAACGTCACCGGCGGCGATTCCGGCTATCTCATCGTGCGCGGCCAGTCCAAGCTGCTCGAGGACGTGACGGCGCTCGAAGACCTCGAGCGCATCCGCATGCTCTTCGAGACCTTGGAGACCAAGGAAACCATGGTGCGGCTTCTCGACGCCGCGCAGACGGGTGCGGGCGTGCAGATCTTCATTGGAGCCGAGAACAAGCTGTTCGGGCTCGGCGGCTGTTCGATGATCATCGCCCCCTACAGCAACACCAAGGAACAGGTGGTGGGCGCCATCGGCGTCATCGGCCCGACCCGGATGAACTACGCCCGCGTCATCCCGATGGTCGATTATACGGCCAAGGTGATCGGCCGCCTGATCAGCTGACAGTCCCGGGTTTGGCGGGCCGAGGCTTGGCGAGCTCGTGATCTTTTCCTATCTAAGGCACACTGCGTCATACCAATAGGACCCTGTGATGATGGACGACACGCCGAATGATCCGGACGGCCGGATCGAGCCGACATTCGGAAACTCACCCGGCGGCGGGGCGGCGAATGACGAGCGGGGGCCATCCGAAGCCGATGCCCGCCAGGCGCCGGACCTGTCCGCCCGTGTCGGAGAGCTCGAGGCGGAGGTCAGAAAGCTGAAGGATCAGGCCCTGCGCGCGATGGCGGAGGCCGAGAACACGCGCCGGCGCGCGCAGCGCGAAATCGAAGAGAACAACAAATACGCGGTCTCCAATATCGCGCGCGACGTGCTGCCGATCGCCGACAATTTACGGCGGGCGCTCGACGGCATTTCGGAGGAGGCGCGCAAGGCCGACGAGCGGCTCGATAAATTCGCCACCGGCGTCGAGCTCACCGAGCGCGAATTCCTCGCCACGCTCGAGCGGCACCACATCAAGCGCATCGAAGCGCTCGGCAAACCGTTCGACCACAACCTGCATCAGGCCGTGATGCAGGTCGAGGTTCCCGACAAGGCCGCGGGCACCGTCGTCCAGGTCCTGCAGTCCGGGTTCACGATTCACGACCGGCTGTTGCGCCCCGCCATGGTCGCCGTCGCCAAGGGCGAAGCCACGAGCGCCGGCGCGCGCATGGACACAACCGCCTAAACGTTTCAGGCAGAACGGAGCTGGCCCGCCTCAGGCTTCGGTGCGGACCTTGGTGGGGGCAGCGGGGTGGTGCGGTTCCGACGTCCCGCCTTTGGGGCCGTAGAGCCGGGCCACCACGCGTCCATCGGCCGAATCCGTCAGGTCCACGTACACGTCGAACGAACCGCCCACGAGCCCGACGCTCAGGTTGAGCGAGGGGGTTTCGATGCGGGCGACTTGGCGCGCGTTCTCGGTCGCAGCCGTCTGGGCGGCCGCAGCGTCGGCTGCGGCGGTCGCGTGCGCTGCCTGCGCGGCCTGGGCCGCAGACGCGGCTATAGGCTGCGGCGAGGGCGCAGTCTTGGAAGAAGAAGCCGATTTTTGAGTCGCCGCCGCATCGCCGGCTGGGCTCGCGCCAGCCGCCGTCGCGGAAGGCCCGCTGATCGGCGACAATTGCAGCGCACTCATATTAAATCCCGTCTTCTACGGAACGAAACAGGGATCCTTTCTACCCTGGACATTACATTAGAATGACTCCGGGCGCAAATGTCAAGCTGGTCCGGTCAATGACTGCCTGGCTTTTAGATTTTTTCAGCCTCGATCGTTAAAGCGCTGAAGTTTTTCTTGCGAGTACACGCAATTACCGGGCCGAGTTGGTTAACGCGCGGTCTCTCGCCTTGAGAATTTCTCACGTTGCCG